>ERZ1739169.14-NODE-14-length-88323-cov-31.035222_pt1 | contig 88323 bp, 87 predicted proteins | sample MGYA00581756_ERZ1739169 | MGnify/ENA primary metagenome ERZ1739169 (study PRJEB40789, sample SAMEA7425667) | Salamandra salamandra | biome: salamander skin | place: Germany | collected 2020-03 | study: cvxcv | reverse complement strand
AGCCGACCGTGGCGGAATCCCACGACGAGTCGCCGGTCAGGTAACGGTAGGTCAGGTCGATGTTGGCGCGGTCGCCCACAGCGTACGACAGACCGGCGATCGCCTGAGCGGCGAACTTGGTCGAGGTGTCGTCAGCGGTGAAGGTGGAGCCGCGGTTGGCGCGCAGATTGCCGATCGTGTCGATCGAGACGCGGTTCACGCCGGCGCCGAGACCAACGAAGGGACGCACGCCCCAGGCCGAGGAGCCGAAGTCATAGATGACGTTGGCCATCAGGGTGGTCGACTCGATGTCGCCTTCCGGCGAATGGCACGCGCCGGTGGCGGGCGTCAGGTTGCAGAGACCCTGGGTGCCCGAGGAGGCGCGGATCGTGCCGATGTCGCCCGAACGGTAGCCGCCTTCCAGTTCAACGCGCCAGTTGGGGTTGAAGCGGTAGCCGAGGCGGGCGAAGGCCGCCCAGCCCGGATTGACTTCGTACTTCCAGGTCGCGCCGGTCGTCGACGATTCAGCCTTGATGTCGTGGTCGAATTTGTAGCCGGCGTCGATCGCGCCGTACCAGCCGTTGGGCTCCGCCGAAGCGGCGCCGGCCGAAAGGGCCATGGCGGCTGCTGCGCTGGAAGCCAGCACAAGAGTCTTCATACGCATTGGGGGTATCCCTCCGCCTTGTTGATAAAAATGCGACGGGAAAACCGCCTAATAGTGGCTCATATCAGCGAAGCTGTGGGAGGTCGAGCCGCAAACGGGGTTGCTGAACACTCTGAAATTGCAACTGTGGCCTTGATGCTACAGGGAAAATCTCGAAAACGACGATGTGTGGCGCGTTTGGAGATTCTCTTTAACGTTGTGTTTAGGAGATCTGTCGCGTGAGGCGGCGTCAAAATTCGGACACAGCCCCCGGTCGCCGAGAGCGCGACTTGAGCCAGATCACCCCCATCAGATCCGACAGGGAGGCGCGCAGCCGTCCCCAGTTGGTGTATTTTGATCGTCCCGTTTCGCGGTGGCGATGTCCGACGTCGAGATACTGGTTTCGGTAGCCTTCGCGGATCACCAGGGCGGGCAGATAGCGGTGGATATGGTCGAAATAGGGAAGGCGCAGGAAGACGTCGCGGCGGAAGGCCTTCAGGCCGCAGCCGGTGTCGTCGGCGTCATCGTCCAGCAGGCGCTTGCGGATGCGGTTCGCCCAGAGCGAGGCCTGACGTTTCGCAGCGCTGTCCTGGCGTTTGGCGCGACGGCCGCCGATCAGGGCGACGTCGGCAGGGGCGGCGATCAGGGCGTCGACGAGGCGGGGCGCGTCGATCGGCGGGTTTTGTCCGTCCCCGTCCAGGGTGACGATGATGGCGCCGCGCGCAGCGAGGACGCCGGTGCGCACGGCCCGGCTCTGACCGGCGTTGGAGCCATGCGCCAGCACCCGCAGCATGGGCAGTTCCGGCATGACGGCCTGCAGTTCGGCCAGGGTCGCGTCGCGGCTGGCGTCATCGACGAAGATCATTTCGAAAGAGCGGCCTGCGAAGGCTTCGGCGATTTCACGCGCCAGAGGCACGGCGGCCCCGGATTCGTCATGGACGGGGACGACGACGGAGATGTCGGGCGCAGATTCAACGGTCATGGCCGCTCCATAGCCGAGATGCGTCGCTTAGGGGAGACGGCTGACGACTGTGCGGGCGGCGTGTAAGGAAGCAGGATGAAGACGTTTGATCTTGATCGCCATGTCGCCGGTTGGCGCGGGCCCTTGTTTGCGGCCCTGCTGACGCTTGTCGCCGGACTGCCCAGTCTGCTGCTGATGCCGCCGCTGGACCGCGATGAGAGCCGATTCGCCCAGGCCACAGCCCAGATGCTGGAGAGCCACGACTATGTGGACATCCGCTTCCAGGACGAACCGCGCTGGAAGAAGCCGGTCGGCATCTATTGGCTGCAGGCCGCCGCCGTCTCCCTGACCTCGGATGTCGAGGATCGCGAGATAGCCCCCTATCGAATTCCGTCGCTGCTGGGCGCCATGCTGGCCGCCTGGGCCGTGGCCTGGGCGGGCGCGGCCTTGTTTGGGTCGCGTGTCGGTTTTCTTGGCGGGGCGATCATGGGGACGACCTTCCTGCTGTCGTCCGAGGCGGGGATCGCAAAGACCGATGCCATGCTGTGCGGGGCCACGACCCTGGCCATGGCGGCGCTCGCGCGCATCTATATGGCGACAAGGGCGGGTGAGAAGCCTGTCCGGTTGCACAAGTTCCTGTTCTGGGCAGGCCTGGGCCTGTCGATCCTGATCAAGGGGCCGATCGGGTTTCTGGTCATCGCCCTGGCCGTCATCGCCCTGTCGATCTGGGATCGAAACATCAAATGGCTGGGGCGTCTGGGCTGGGGCTGGGGGCTGCCGCTGGTTGCGTTGATGGTCGGGCCCTGGGCCATCGCCATCACCATCGCCACGGACGGCGGTTTCTGGCGCGAGGCCATCGGCGGAGACCTGGCGCCCAAGATTGCGGGCGCCCATGAAAGTCATTCGGGTTTCCCCGGCATGTACCTGTTGCTGGCGCCCCTTCTGTTCTTCCCATCCACGCTCCTGTTGCCCGCCGCCGTCTCGACGGGATGGAGCCGCCGGGCGGAACCGGCGATCCGGTTCCTGGTCTGCTGGCTGGTTCCCGGATGGCTGATGTTCGAACTGGCCCCGACCAAGCTGTGGCACTACACTCTGCCGACCTTTGGAGCCCTGGCCCTGCTGGCGGCGGCCGCCCTGGCGCGGCCCATCGGCAAGGTTTCGCGCATCACGGGCGCGGTCCTGGCGGTGTTCGCCGCCGTGCTGGTGATCGGCATCACCATCTACGGGCTGACGGTCTATGGCACCTCGACGGCCCAGACCTGGGCGGCGGTGACCGTGGTGACGACGCTGGCGGCGGCGGCCATCGGCGCCTTCCTGCTCTTGAACAAGGCGCCGGTCGCGGCCCTGATCCTGTCCCTGGCCTTCGGCGTCGTCGGTCACGCGTCGCTGGCGGGCACGATCCGTCAGCTGCGTCCTCTGGCCATCGCGCCGCAGCTGGAGCGGACGCTGGAAGCCGCTGATCTGCACCCCAGGCAGGGCCGCACGCCGGGGCCGGTCGCCATTACCGGCTTCCATGAGCCCAGCTTTGTCTTCCTGACCGGGCGCGACACCGAACTGACCGATGCCCAGGGCGCTGCGGAGGCTCTGGCTGAGGGCCGTCCCGCCATCGTCGAGGCGCATGACGCCGACGCCTTCCGCGCCGCTGCTGGCCGGCTGGGCGTGTCGGGCCGGGCGGTCGGCGTGGTCAACGGCCACAACTATTCGTCGGGCGATGATGTCAGCCTGACCGTCTATGCGCCGCCGCCCCGCACGGCGGCTGTTCCGGAGGCGTCAGGACAATGAGCCGGTTCATCCAGATCGTCGAAGTCGGCCCGCGGGACGGGCTGCAGAACGAAAAGGCCGTGCTGGCGCCTGCTGTCCGCGCCGATCTGGTTCATCGACTTGAAGACGCGGGCGCCAGACGTATCGAGGCCGTCTCCTTCGTCCACCCGAAATATGTGCCGCAAATGGCGGGCGCCGAAGAGGTGATGGCCGCCCTGCCGCATCAGGCGGGGCGCAGCCGCATCGGCCTGGTGCTGAACGCAAAGGGTTACGACCGCGCGCTGGCGACCGGGGTGGACGAGGTCAATGTCTCGATCTCGGCGACAGACGGCTTCGGCCTGAAGAACACTGGCCTGACGGCGAAACAGCAGCAGGAGATGCTGGCTGACATCATCGCCCGGCGGCACAACGCCCAGGCCTCAGAGGGGGCGCCGTCCCTGACGGCCATGATCTCGTGCGTCTGGGGCTGTCCGTTCGATGGCGAGGTCTCGGTCGATCTGATCGCCGAACAGGTCGGGGTTCTGGGCGAACTGGGCGTCACTGAGATCGGGCTGGCGGACACCATTGGCGTCGCCGATCCCTGGGCCGTGACGCGGGTGGTCGAGGCGGCGAAGAAGGCGGCGCCCGATGCGGTTCTGCGGCTGCATTTCCACGATACGCGCAACACTGGACTGGCCAACGCCTATGCGGGTGTCCGGGCGGGGATCAGCGTGCTGGACGCCTCGGTCGGGGGCATCGGCGGCTGTCCGTTCGCACCCGGCGCCACGGGCAATATCGCCACTGAGGATCTGGTCTATATGCTGGAGCGCGGCGGGTATCAGACCGACTATGATTTGGACGCCCTGATCGCAACGGCGCGCTGGATCGGCGAGGCCATCGGCCGACCTGCCCCCTCGGCGCTGAGCCGGGCAGGCGGATTTCCCAAAGTCTGAGGCCGATTTCCGCCGTGCTTGGCGGACTGGACCAAACGGCGCTATCTAAAACCACAGGCGGGATGCGGCGTCATCCGGCCTGAGAAGGACCCATCATGCTGATCGCCATTCCCCTGCTGTTGATCCCGGTGGTGCTCTACAACATCGTCGTGCTGTTCGGCGGGTCCAGCACGGGCGGCATGGCCGAGGCGGACGCCATCCTGCGCGATCCTCTGTTCTCGATCCCCATGACCTCGGGGGCGCTGTGGAATGTGGGGTCGGGGGACCTGATTCTGCTGCTGGGCCTGGTGCTGCTGTTCTTCGAACTGATCAAGTCGACCTCCAGCCAGAGGGTCGCCATCATCAATCACGCCCTGTCGATGATCCTGTTCATCGTGGTGCTGGTGGAGTTCCTGCTGCTGCGCGGCTTCGCCACCTCGACCTTCTTCCTGATCGTGATGATGATCCTGCTGGATGTATTGGCCGGGTTCATCGTGACCATCATCTCATCGCGCAAGGACTTCGACTTCGGGGGGCATTGAGGCGCCCGGCCCTTACGAAAAGGCCGTGAAGATCAGGGCCACGACGGCGACGTCGAAAACCTTGGCGGCGATGCTGAGTGCGGCGGGCATGGGCTGATCCGGGAAAGGCGTCTTGGCCCTTCACCAGCAAACTCCGTGCCGCAGGATCAGATTTCGGTGCGGGTCGTGCGGCCGGCGCGCGGGCGACGTTCGGCGGCCCCGGAATATTCGGTCTCCAGATAGGCGGAGCGGGCGGCGTCCAGCACGGGCGCCCCGCCGCGCAGGCCGCGCTTCTGGCCCGCCTGACCCATCTGCTGGGCGACGAAGGCGGCGGCGCCGGGTTCGACCGCCGGATGGACGGCAGCTCTTGCCGGGCTTTTCATGTCCGGCGCGGCGTCCGCATCGGGGCTGTCGGAGGGGCTGGCGGGCGTGTCGCTGACGACTGAGGCGGCGGCCTTGCGGCGTTCGCGCTCACGCCGTTCGCCTTCGCGACGGTCCACGCCCTCCATGCCGCCGACAGCTCGGATGGGGTCCGTCATTTCGTTTCGGGCTTTGCGCCCGCCAGTTTCTCGATCTGTGCGCGCATCTCGTCCATCTGACGCCGCATCTCGTCCAGCCCGTCAGAGGCTTCGGGCCTCTTCGCCGCCGGTTCGGGTTCAGCAGAGGCCGGGGCGGGCGCCGCTGTAGGCTCCGCCCGCGTGAAGCCGAAGCCGGGGAACATCTGCAGGGCGCGTTCGAACATGGCCATGTTCGCGCGCGCCGCCTCCTCCATCAGGGTCGCGCCGGAGCCTGTGCCGAAGGCGCGTCCGATCTGGCTGGCGAACTGTTCCTGCTGTTTGCTGAAGTTGGACAGGGACATCTCCAGATAGGAAGGCAGGACGCCCTGCATCTGGCCGCCGTAGAAACCGATCAGCTGGCGCAGGAACTGCACCGGCAGCAGGGCCTCGCCCCGGCTTTCCTCCTCGAAGATGATCTGGGTCAGGATCTGACGGGTCAGATCGTCGTTGGACTTGGCGTCATAGACAACAAACTCGGCGCCCTCCCGCACCATTGTGGCGAGGTCCTCAAGCGTCACATAGGCGCTGGTGCGCGTGTTGTAGAGCCTGCGGTTCGCATACTTCTTGATGACGATCACATCCGGATCGCCTGGTTTTCCACCCTTGGTCTTTTCGTCAGCCACGCTTGTTCTCGCGATGTTGCAACGCGTCACTATCCCCCTATGCGGACAGAAGCGCCAGTGCGCACAAGGGGATGTGACCGGATGGCGTTCAGTGGCTCATCGCCGGGGCCAGGACGACGCCGACCAGCACCGCCGCCCAGTGGACGCTGGCGCCGGTGACGACGAACCCATGCCAGATGGCGCGGCGGTATTTCACCCGTGGACTGATGAAGACGAAGACGCCCGCCGTATAGATCAGGCCGCCGATGACCAGCAGGGCCAGGGCGATGGGATGGACCGTCTCGACCATCGGCTTCAGGGCTGCGACGGCTAGCCAGCCAAAGACGATATAGACGCCGCTCCAGAACTTGTCGGAGATCCGGGGCGCGAACAGCTTCACGGCGGCGCCGGTGAAGGCCAGGGTCCAGATCAGGGCCGTGAAGCCGACCGACCACAGACCCTCGAACCTTTGGGTCGTGAAGGGGGTGTAGCTGCCCGCGATCATCAGGAAGATGGCCGCTTCGTCCAGCCGACGCAGCACAGGCCGCGCCGCACAGGGGTTGGTCCAGTTGTAGACGGTCGAGGCCGTCAGCATCCCGACCAGGCACAGGGCGTAGATGGCCGTGGACAGCACGCCGCCGACGCCCGCGTACACGCCCGCAAGCCCGGCCAGGATGACGCCGCCGACCGCCGCCAGCATCAGGCCCACCCCATGGACCCACAGATCGGCCAGGCGTTCGGCGCGCGTCTGATAGTGCTCGATCATGTCCAGCTCGTCCGGCGTGCAGACGTGGGTGACGATGCGTTTCAACGTGCCAAGCATGGCCGTTTCAATCCTTGGACCACCTCAATCGTTCCCGTCACAATGCGCCGATAGGGTGTCAAATGACTGAATCCGCCCTTGCCGACATCGCCGCAGGTGACGAAGTCTTCGCAATGCGGCAAAACGGCCACGCAGAGTTATTCGTCAGAGAGTGAAATCCCATGACCGAGGTTGTCATCGTCTCCGCCGCCCGTACGCCGGTCGGCTCCTTCCTGGGCGGCCTGGCGTCGCTGTCGGCGTCCAAACTGGGCGAGATCGCCATCAAGGCGGCGCTGGAGCGCGCCAGCCTATCCGGCGATGACGTCGATGAGGTGATCCTGGGCCATGTGCTGCAGGCCGCCGCCGGTCAGGGACCGGCGCGTCAGGCCGCCGTCGGCGCGGGCGTACGCAAGGAGGCCGCCGCCTGGAGCATCAACCAGATCTGCGGCTCGGGCCTGCGCGCGGTGGCCATCGCCGCTCAGCAGATCGCCCTGGGCGACGCGAAGATCGTCGTCGCGGGCGGTCAGGAAAGCATGAGCCAGGCGCCGCACGCCCAGCAGCTGCGCGCCGGTCACAAGATGGGCGACGTCAGCTTCACAGACACCATGATCAAGGATGGTCTGTGGGACGCCTTCAACGGCTATCACATGGGCCAGACCGCCGAGAACATCGCCGACAAATGGTCGATCAGCCGCGAAGCCCAGGACGCGTTCGCCGTCGCCAGCCAGCACAAGGCCGAAGCCGCGCAGAAGGCGGGCCGGTTCGCCGATGAGATCACGCCTGTCGTCATCCCCGGCAAGAAGGGCGACGTGACGGTCGATCAGGACGAATATATCCGTCACGGCGCGACCCTCGAGGCCATGCAGAAGCTGCGTCCCGCCTTCACCAAGGACGGCAGCGTCACCGCCGCCAATGCGTCCGGCCTGAACGACGGCGCGGCGGCCCTGGTGCTAATGAGCGCCGATGAAGCCCAGGCGCGGGGCCTGGAGCCGCTGGCCCGCATCGCCTCCTACGCCACGGCGGGCGTCGACCCGTCGATCATGGGCACCGGACCGATCCCGGCGTCGAAGAAGGCGCTGGAGAAGGCGGGCTGGAGCGTCGCCGACCTCGATCTGGTCGAATCCAACGAAGCCTTCGCCGCCCAGAGCCTGTGCGTGGTCAAGGAGCTGGGCCTCGACCCGGCCAAGGTGAACGTCAACGGCGGCGCCATCGCCATCGGCCACCCCATCGGCGCCTCGGGGGCGCGCATCCTGACGACCCTGCTGTTCGAAATGAAACGGTCGGGCGCCAGGAAGGGTCTGGCGACCCTGTGCATCGGCGGCGGCATGGGCGTGGCGATGTGCGTCGAGCGGGCCTAAAAACCAAGTGGTCATTCCGGGGCCGAGCGAAGCGAGGAACCCGGAACCCAGGACCGCCCGCTCGCTCTGAACCGCGTCCAGGGCGACGCCACCCTCCTGGGTTCCGGGTTCGCCCGATGGGCGCCCGGAATGACGTGCAGGGCGGCTACGCGTCAGTCCGCCCGGTATTCGAACGGATCGGTCGGGGTCGGCTCCGTCGGTAGCGGCATGCGCGGAAGAGGGGCGTCGCGGTTGGCGGCGTTCAGCAGGAAGCTGGCCAGGATGATGGCCGCCTGACGCAGGTCTTCGGCCTTCAGGTGGTCATAGCTGTCGATGCTGGTGTGGTGCAGGCGGCTGGAATAGTCGAGCGGGTCCTGGATGAACTGATATCCGGGAATGCCCACCGTCTGCATATAGACGTGGTCGGTGCCGCCCGCCGGACGCAGCGACACGGTGGTCGCGCCCATGCTGGCGAAGGGCGCCAGCCATTCCTGGAAGATCGGGGCGGCGGCCACATTGCCCTCGGCGTTGATGCCCCGGATCTTGCCCGAGCCGTTGTCCAGATTGAAATAGGCCACCAGATCCTTGTGGCCCGCGCGCGGCTGGACCGGCCAGCGCGTGCGCCAGGTGCGGTTGCTCGGCAGATTGGCCAGGGCCGGATCATTGGACGGCGCGCGCGTCGCCAGATGCTGATCGACATAGGCCAGAGAGCCCAGGATGCCCTGCTCCTCGCCGTTCCACAGGGCGAAGCGGATGGTGCGCTTGGGCTGGACGCCCAGGGCCTTCAGGATGCGCGCGGCCTCCATGACCACGGCGCTGCCCGCCGCATTGTCCACGGCGCCGTCGGAGGCGACCCAACTGTCCAGGTGGGCGCCCGCCATGACGTATTCCGTGCCGCGCGCCGTGCCGGGAATATCGGCCAGGATGTTGTAGGCGTTGACGTCCTCGTCATGGAACTGGACCTCGCTGTTCAGCTCCAGCGTCGGCGGGGTGTCGGTCAGGGCGAGACGCGCCAGACGGCGATAGTCCTCAGCGGCCAGCTCCAGACCCGCCAGCTTGGGCGTGGCGCCGACCTGATAGGTGTAGCCCGTGCCGTGCAGCAGGCCGCCGTCACGTTGTGAGATGCGCACCCAGGCCAGGGCGCCCTGTTCGACCAGGAAGGCGTCCAGCTTGGCGGCGAAGTCGGCGGTCTCCAGCGACTTGCGGATGGCGTCGGGCGAATACTGGGGCTGGACGTAGGTGTTGCGGTCGGCCAGTTCCGCGGCGGTCAGACGGCGGAAGGCCGGTTCCGTCGGCTCGGAGCCTGTGCCGGGCAGGGACACCATGACGATCTTGCCTGACAGCTGGCCGCGCCATTTGTCGAAGTCCTCGACCTTGGACAGCGGGGCCACGACGACGCCTGCGCTGATGGTCCCGTTGGTTGAGGGCGTCCAGGCCACGGGAATGACCCGCAGATCCAGCGGACGGGGCGCCGTCATCCGGGCGCTGGCGCGGACGATGGACCAGCCGCGCCCGAACTCGAAACCCTCAGCCCGGACGTTGGACAAGCCATAGCTCCGGAACTGCGCCTGCGCCCACTGTTCGGCCTGACGCATCTGGGGCGAGTTGGTCATGCGCCCGCCGATCCGGTCGGTCAGATAGGCGGCGTTCTGCATCACCTGGCTGTGGTTCAGCCCCTGGTCGATGATGTTGTTGACGGCGACCCGGTCAACGGATTGGGCCATGACCGGCGTGGCCAGCAAAGCGGCGGCGGAGACAAAGGCGAGCAGGCGCGACATTCAGAAAACAGACCCCATGATTCAGATGGGCGGCATCTGACGCGATGACGCGGTTTTTCGCAAACCTGTCAGGTGTGGCGAACCGCCCCGGTCGGATGGTCAATCTGTTGAAAACTGTGTTCAGTCCAGTGACGTCATTCCGGGGCTGAGCGCAGCGAAGAACCCGGAACCCAGGGCCGCAGCCGTGCTGCTGGACACATTTCAAGACCGGTGCTAGCCCCCTGGGTTCCGGGTTCGTCCTGCGGACGCTCCGGAATGACGGTGTTAGACATCGGTCCCGAGCGCCAAGTTTGGCGTCAGCCCCACGGCCCCTTGCGAGACGGGGATGACGGGGGCGTGGTCGGCACGCCGGTCGCGAACCCGGCGGCAGGCCGCGGCTGGATCGGCTCCGGCGCAGGCTGGGTTGCGCGGGCGCGCATCCCCATCTTGGCGCCCAGCTCCATCAGGGCCCGCACCCGGTTGCCGGTCGCCGGGTGGGTCGAGAACAGATTGTCGGCGCCGCGTCCCGCCAATGGATTGATGATGAACAGCTGGCCCGAGGCCGGATTGCGCTCGGCTGTCGGATTGTGGATCCGCTTGGCGTAGGCCTCGATCTTCTGAAGCGCCGAGGCCAGGGCCTGCGGATCGCCCGCGATCTCTGCGCCGACGCGGTCGGCCTCATATTCGCGGCTGCGGCTGATGGCCATCTGCACCAGGCCCGCCGCCATGGGCGCCAGGATCATCAGGGCCAGGGTTCCGATCATGCCGCCCGGACGCTCACGGTCGTTACCCCCAAAGAACAGGGCGAAGTTGGCCAGGGCGGCGATGGCGCCCGCGATGGTCGCCGTCACCGTCATGGTCAGGGTGTCGCGGTTCTTCACATGGGCCAATTCGTGGGCCATCACGCCGCGCACCTCTTCACGCGTCAGCATGTCCAGCAGGCCGGTGGTGGCGCAGACGGCGGCGTTCTGAGGGTTGCGGCCGGTGGCGAAGGCGTTGGGCTGGTCGCTGGGGATGATGGCGACCTGAGGCTGGGGCATTCCGGCGTCATTGGCCATCTGGCGCACATCGGCGACATAGTTCCTGACGACCGCATTGGGATGCTGCTCGTCCACCGGCTGGGCCTTGTACATTTTCAGCACGATCTTGTCGGCGTTCCAGTAGCTGAACAGGTTCATGCCCCCCGCGAACAGCAGGGCGACGCCCATGCCGGTCGTGCCGCGGATCAGGTAACCGATCCCCATAAACAGGGCGGTCATGACGGCCAGGAGAATGAAGGTCTTCAGATGGTTCATTGCATCGCCTATTTGATCTCACGATGCCCAGCCCTCAAGAGAGCCGCCCTGTGACCGAAGATCACGCCCCCCACGCCGCCTCGACAGAGGCCGATATCGAACCGGCAGCGGCATTCAACGCCGATGTGCCCCACGCCACGCCTGAGCGTCCGCTGAGCGATGTCGCGCGCCAGGCCTTGCTGGAGGCGGCGGAGCGGCGCGCGGCTGAGACGGCCCTGCAGTCTGATCCCGAATACGGCGGGCCGACCGGGCCGGAGCCCACGCGCTACGGCGACTGGGAGAAGAAGGGTCTGGCGGTCGATTTCTGAGGCCGGATGATGAAAAGGCCGCTGCGGCGGCCAAATCCTAACAAAAGATGACCGACAGGCGCCGGTCTTGCCAGTGAGGGGACAACTCAGAGGAGTCTGTCCCGTGACGATACAGTCTATGATCATGGCCGCGTCGGCGGCGCTATTGCTCTCAGCCGCGCCTGCCCTGGCCGGCGGCCCTGGCGGAGGAGGCGGCGGTTGCGGCGGCGGCTGCGGCGGCGGTCACCACGGCGGCGGCAACTACAACCGCAACTACAACGCCAATCACAACGTCAATGTGAACCACAATGCTGCGAGCAACTATTCGCGCAGCTATTCGGCGATCAATGTCCGCGGCTATTCCAACACCTCCAGCTTCCAGCGCGGCTATGTCGGCGGCGGAACCGTCTATTCGGGCGGCGGCGGCTATTCCGACGGCTATTGGGGCGGCGGCGCCAACTATGTGTCCGCGCCGGTGAACTTCGTCGGACCGGCGCCGGTCAGCGCGCCGATGGGCTATCCGGTCTATGGCCTGGGCCGCGACTACATCGGCTGGCGTCCCTACGCCCCGCAGCGCCCGGTCGACTGCAACTGCGGCCCGCGCCCTGCGCCTTATCCTGACCGTTATGTGCAGGCCGCGCCGGTTCAGGTCGCGCCGCAACGCATCTATGTGGCGCCGTCGCAGGTGAACTTCGCCCCGCCGCAGATCGAGATGGCCCCGCCGGCCTATATCGAACAGCCGCCGATCTATATTCAGGCTCCGCCGGTCAATATCGGTCCGCAGCGGGTTCAGGTTGCAGGCGGCCGCGTGAACCTGTCCGCGCCTCAGGTCGATGTGGCGCCGCCGGTCTATGTCGATCAGGCCCCGGTCTATGTGCAGTCGCCTGACGTCAACATCGGCCCGCAACGGGTCCAGGTCGCGCCCGGCCGCGTGAACCTGTCTGCCCCGCAGGTGGATGTGGCCCCGCCGGTCTATGTCGACCAGGCGCCGGTCTATGTGCATTCGTCAGACGTCAATGTCGGTCCGCAACAGGTTCAGGTCGCGCCTGGTCGCGTGAACCTGGCCCCGCCGCTGGTGGACGTGGCCCCGCCGACCTATGTCGGTCAGGCCCCGGTCTATGTGCAGTCGTCGGACGTCAATGTCGCCCCGTCGCAGATCTATGTGGCGCCGCCGCAGGTGAACACGGCGCCGCCTCAGTATCAGTACCAGCAGCCTCAGTATCAGGAGCAGCCGCAGGGCTATTACGGCGACCTGCCGCCGCCGGACCATGTCGCGCCGCAGGCTCCGCGCCCACGCCACGGCTATGCCCAGGAGCCGGGCGAACGCGGCTGATCGATCAGATCAGCGCAATGCTCTCGGCGACCGCCAGGGCCGCCGCGCGCGGATCGGCCGCCGCCGTGATCGGGCGGCCGATCACCAGATGGGTCGCCCCCGCCAGAAGCGCCGTCTCCGGCGTGGCGGCCCGCGCCTGATCATCCAGCGCCGCGCCCGAGGGGCGCACGCCGGGGGTCACGATAAGAAAGTCATCGCGGCCCGCCAGGGTCGCGATTTCCTTTACCCGCGCCGCCTCGTGGGGGCTGGAGACGACGCCGTCGATCCCGGCCTCCAGCGCCTGGCGTACGCGCAGCTCCACCAGTTCGGCGGGAGACAGGCTATGGTCGTCGGCGGCCAGATCATCCGCTGTCAGGCTGGTCAGGACGGTGACGCCCAGAACCTTCAGGTTCGAGCCCGCCACGCCGCGCGCCGCCGCCGCCATGACCTGGGGCCGGGCATGGACGGTCAGCAGGTCGCATCCCGCATCGGCCAGACTGGCCGCCGCCTTCTCCACCGTCGCGCCGATGTCGTGCAGCTTCCAGTCCAGGAAGACCTTGCGGCCCTCGGCCTTCAGGTCGCGGGCCAGGTCCATGCCGCCCGTGGCGAACAGCTGCAGGCCGATCTTGTAGAAGCCGACCGCATCCTGAATCTGGCTGACCAGGGCCGCAGCCTGGGCTGTCGTCGGCACGTCTAGCGCGCAGATGATCCGTTCATCGGGCTTGCGCTTGGGTTGGGTCATCGACGGACTCGCGTTGAGCGGCTATGCCGGAACACTTGGGGTGCGTCGGCGGAGCGGCGTAACGATTAATGGGCGAGGTGAGGCGATGAACGCGGTCGATCTGGGTGTCAACCTGTTCGTGACCCTGTTTGCTCTGCTGGACCCGATCGGCAATCTGCCGATCTTCGCCGCCGCGACGGCGGGGGCCACACTGCGCCAGCGGATTTCGGTCTCGGCGCTGATCTGCGCCTTTGCGGCCATCTTCCTGGCCTTCTTCCTGTTCACGGGCCTGGGCCTGCTGCAGTTCTTCGGCATTTCGTTGGCCGCCTTCCGCATCGCGGGGGGCATTCTGCTGCTGTTCCTGGGTCTGGACATGGCGCGCGGCGACTTCCTGGCCATGTTCGCCGACAAGGACGCCCTGACCGACGCCAAGGACGTGCGTGGCTATGCCCGTCGGCGGTTCCAGCGTCTGGTCGTGCCTTTCGCCATTCCGCTGATGATCGGCCCCGGCGCCATTTCAGCCGTCATCATTCAGGCGGGCGAGGCGGCCAAGCTGGGCTATGCGGGGACCATGGGCTCGCTGGCGGCCATCGCCGCCGCCTGCGCCGTCTCCTTCGTCTGTTTCGCCCTGACCGGTTCGCTGAGCCGCCTGCTGGGCGAGGTCGGAATGGCGATCATCGTCAAGGTTCTGGGCCTGATCCTGTGTGCGCTGGCGATCCAGTTCATCCTGCTGGGTCTGGGCGAGGCCATTCCGGGGATGATCTCGGGCGCGGTGACCACGCCCTATCCGGCGGCCAGCTAGGCGATCAGATCCGGTCCAGCCGCTTGGCGTGGTTGGCGACCATGTTCAGGGCCATGCTGTCGGGCAGGAAGCGGGCCAGACCGGCCATGACGTTGTTCATGACGCCCGGCGTGACGCTGGGACGGTTGGCTTCGCAGGCGTCGTAGCCGATCCGGGCCACCCGTGCCGCGTCCATCCACATCCAGGCCGGATAGGCCTTGGACACCTGATCGCGCGAGCCGTTGACGTCATGGAACTCGGTCAGGGTGTAGCCGGGGTTCAGCACAGTGACGTGGACGCCGGTTCCGCGCGTCTCAAGATGCAGGCCCTGTGAGGCCTTGATCAGGAAGCTTTTAATCGGCCCGTAAAGAGTGTCGCCGCCCGTCGCAGGCATCTGGCCCGCCAGAGACGCCACGTTCAGGACGCGCCCGAAGCCACGCTCGACCATGCCCGGCAGCAACAGTCGCGACAGTTCGATCGGCGCGGTCAGCATGACCTGGATCATGGCCCGGTGCGCGGTCAGGTCAGTGGCGAGAAAGCCCGTGACCCGGCTGAAACCGGCGTTGTTGACCAGGCCGTCGATGGTCAGGCCTCTTGCCGTAACGGCCGCAACCAGTCGCTCAGGCGCTGCTGGATCGGACAGGTCTTCAGGAATGACGGTCGCGGTCACCGGATGGGCGGTCGTCAGTTCGTCGGCCAGGGTCTGAAGCGGGCCTTCGCGCCGGGCCGTCAGGATCAGGTTCCAGCCCTGGGCGGCGTATGTCCGCGCCAGCGCCGCCCCTATGCCTGCGGACGCCCCGGTGATGAGGACCGTGCGCGACACTTGGTTCAGGCGGCCAGCGGGCAGGACTTGTGCGGGGCGAAGGCGGCCAGCGAAGCCGGGTCCTTGTCCAGCAGATCGGCGATGGTGATCTTGGACAGGGCCTCGGATGCGGCCTGATCGGCGGCGGTCAGGGCCTTGGCCACCTGGCGCGGAATATGTTCGCCGACGGGACAGCCCTTGGCGCCCGCAGGCGTCGAACCCAGATGGGCGCAGCCGTTGACGGCGCGCAGCACCTCATCCAGCCGGATGTCCTCAGGGCGGCGCAGCAGCCACGAGCCGCCGGTCGCGCCCGGACGCGTCGCGATCAGGCCCGCCTTGGCCAGCAGCGCAGTCACCCGCCGCACCACGACCGGATTGGTCGGCACGGACGAGGCCAGCAGGGCGCTGGGCGCGGCTTGCGCAGGGCCATAGGCGTCCTTGTGCGCCATATAGGCGAGGACGTGGGCGGCGACGGGGAAACGCTGGCTGTCTGACATGATCTTTTCCAGCATTGAAAATAGGCGCTCCGGGCCCGAATCACAAATCGGCGCGCGGAACAGTGAAATTGAATCCGAAAGGGCACGATTGAAGCGCACGCGGATTAGGCCTAAAGGCTCGCCGCTTTGAAGGGCTCGACCTGTCGTCGCACGCCCGGAGGATACACATGGCCGGGGATGCTCCCCACGATGCAGGTGCTCCCCAGCCCGCATCGAACACGCCGGAAAACGCCAAACACCCCACGGGACACGAGTCCCACGCCTCCGGCGGTCTGACAGCCAAACGTACTGGCTTCATGGCTCTGACGCTGGGTGCGATCGGCGTGGTGTTCGGCGATATCGGCACCAGCCCCCTGTATGCGCTGCGCGAGGCCATCGGCCATGCCCAGAAGGGCGTGGGCGGCGACCTGGCGATCGTCGGCGTGGTGTCGCTGGCCTTCTGGGCGCTGATGGTGGTGGTGACGTTCAAATACGTCTTCTTCCTGATGCGCGCCGACAACAAGGGCGAGGGCGGCACCCTGTCGCTGATGGCCCTGGCCCAGTTCGCGGTCGGACGGCGCAGCGCCTGGATCTTCATTCTGGGCGTCTGCGGCGCGGCCCTGTTCTATGGCGACGGGATCATCACCCCGGCCATCTCGGTGCTGTCGGCGGTCGAGGGCCTGCAGGACGCGCCGGGCCTGTCGGGCAAGCTGGACCCCTTCATCGTGCCGATTTCGGCGGGCATCCTGATCGTCCTGTTCATGGCCCAGTCGCGCGGCACGGCCCGTCTGGCCAAATATTTCGGGCCGATCATGGCCGTCTGGTTCCTGAGCCTTGGGGCGCTTGGCCTGCTGCACATCGGCGATGACCCGTCGATCCTGCGCGCCCTGTCGCCATACTACGGCGTCAGCCTGCTGCTGCATGACGGCTTCCTGGGCTTTATCATCCTGGGCAGCGTCTTCCTGGCGGTGACGGGGGCCGAGGCCCTGTATGCCGACATGGGCCATTTCGGTAAGGCGCCGATCCGCGCGGGCTGGCTCTATTTCGCCCTGCCGTGCCTGACTCTGAACTATCTGGGACAGGGCGCCTTCATCCTGGACAACCCCAGCGCCGCCAGCAATCCGTTCTGGAACATGGTTCCGGGCTTCGCCTACTGGCCCATGCTGATCCTGGCGACGGTGGCGACCGTGGTGGCCTCTCAGGCCGTGATCACCGGCGCCTTCTCGGTGACCCAGCAGGCGGTGCAACTCGGCCTGTTGCCGCGCATCGACATCCGCAACACCTCAGAGACCCAGGCGGGACAGATCTATGTCCCGGCGGTCAACACCTTCCTGATGATCGGGGTTCTGACCCTGCTGGTCGTGTTCCAGAGCTCGCATAACCTGACCGCAGCCTATGGCGTGGCGGTGACGGGCACCATGCTGGTCAATACGCTGATGGCCTATTCGGTGATCCGCAAGGGCTGGAAATGGCCCATGTGGGCGGTCGCGGGCACCCTTGTACCGTTCGCCTTCATCGACAGCGTCTTCCTGACCTCCAACCTGCTCAAGATTCCTGACGGGGCCTGGATGCCGCTGGTGCTGGGCGCCATCCTGATCGTGATCATGTGGACCTGGGTGCGCGGCACCCAGATCCTGACGACCAAGACGCGCAAGGACAGCCTGCCGCTGGCCGACCTGATCGAGATGCTGCACGCCCGGCCGCCGCATCGCGCGCCCGGTACGGCCATCTTCCTGACCTCGGACCCTGACGTCGCCCCGGTCGCCCTGATGCACAATCTCAAGCACAACAAGGTGCTGCACGAGAAGAACGTCATCCTGACCGTGCGCACCTCGGAACGCCCGCGCGTCAAGGATTCCGATCGGGTGAAGATGGAGCCGATCAATGACGACTTCAAAAAGCTGACGGTCACCTACGGCTTCATGGAGACGCCGAACGTGCCGCGTGCGCTTGGCCTGTGCCGCAAGCAGGGGCTGAAGTTCGACATCATGTCGACCAGCTTCTTCCTGGGGCGTCGTTCCTTGATCCCTTCGGCGCGGCAGGGCATGCCCCTGTGGCAGGACCGGTTGTTCATCTTCCTGATGCGCAATGCGGCCAATCCGACTGACTTCTTCCATATCCCGCCCGGCCGTGTGGTCGAGCTGGGCGCGCAGGTGGCTGTATGAGTAATGATGCACGGGGCGGACAAAGCTCCCAGGCGCGCGGCCGTCGCATGGCCACCAAGGGACGCCCGCGTCCCGCCGCCGTCGTGGACGCCGCCGCTCCGTCTCAGGACGACATCGGCGTCGAGGCCCGGGTTGTCGCCGGCATCCTGCTGAACGCCGCGCTGGAGAAGCGCAACGGTCTGGATGAGGCCCTGTCGCAACCCGCCGCCCGCGCCCTGGAGCCGGTGGACCGCGCCTTTGCCCGCGCCGTGGCCATGGCGGCCCTGCGTCGCCTGGGCGAGATCGACCAGATTCTGGACCGCCGCCTGAAGAAGTCCCCGCCCGAGGCTGTGCGCACCCTGATGCGCGTGGCCCTGGCCCAGACCCTGGTGCTGGAGACGCCCGCCTTCGCCGCCGTCTCCACCGCCGTGAAGCTGGCCGAGCGTGATCCCAAGACCCGGCCCTACAAGAACCTGGTCAACGCCGTGCTGCGCGGCATCGGTCGCGAAGGCCCCGGCCTGACCACGGCCGAGAGCAACCTGCCGGACTGGATCGCGGCCCGCTGGAAGGCGACCTATGGCGAGGCGGCCCTGACCGGCCTGGCCCTGGCCGCGCGCGAGGAGCCCGCGACCGATCTCAGCCTCAAGCCCGGCGTCGATCCGGCCGCCATCGCCGATGCGGTCGACGGCGAAGTCCTGCCGGGCGGCACGGTCCGCACGGGCCGTCGCGGCGATGTGGCGTCCTGGCCGACCTTCGAGGGCGGCGACTGGTGGGTGCAGGACGCCGCCGCCGCCGTGCCGGGCCGCCTGCTTCACGTGAAACCGGGCGAGACGGTGCTGGACATGTGCGCCGCGCCCGGCGGCAAGACCCTGCAACTGGCCGCCGCCGGTGGTCAGGTGGTCGCGCTGGACCGTTCGGCCCCGCGCCTGAAGCGTCTGACGCAGAATCTGGAACGCACCGGCCTGACCGCTGAGGTCGTCGCCATCCCGGCCGAGGATTGGGAGGACGCGCGCACCTTCGACGCCGTCCTGCTGGACGCGCCCTGCACCGCCACCGGCACCTTCCGCCGCAACCCGGAAGTCCTGCGCGCCACCAAGCCCGCCGAGGTCGCCAAGCTGGCCGATGTGCAGCACCGGCTGCTGGACGCCGCCGCCGAACGGGTGAAACCGGGCGGGCGTCTGGTCTATTGCACCTGCTCGCTGGAGCGCGAGGAAGGCGAGACCCAGATCATCGCCTTCCTGCGCCGCAACCCCGCTTTCCGCACGGTCGCGGCTGATCCGGCAGCCCTTGGCGCGCCGCCTGAAGCCCTGACATCAGAGGGCTGGCTGCGCATCCTGCCGTCGATGTGGGTGGAACACGGCGGGCTGGACGGCTTCTTCGCCGCGAAGCTGGAGCGGAAAGCTTAGGTTTTCCGACGTGTAGATTTGGATGTCGCCAAAGCGTCGGCGGTCTTTCGCAGATCGACATATTCCTGCTCCACCCGCGCTTTTTCCTGCATTCGTCGTTGGGTGTTGAAGGCCTTGTACACGGTCTTGGCGTGGTGATCGGCGCTCTCTTTCGACACATGACCTCCACTGGAGAGCACCACGCGGCCAAGACCTTTCAACTGTGTGTCCAATAGGGCGCTTGCTGCTTCCATAGTCGTCAGGCGGCCAATCTCCAGTTGGTCTTCGAAGATGGTCAGCAGCAGGTCGGTCAACCGGTTCAACTCACGAACCTCTGGTGGCGCGAGGAAGTTTTTGGCCACGGTCACGTCGGCTGCGGCGACGCGTTCGCCCTTCCAGGTCTGGAGGCCCATGTCCGGCTCCGCCGCATTGGCGCGCGCCACCAGCAGTTCGGCGGGCGTGTGATTGGTGACGGCGTAGCAGAGCTTGGCCTGGGTGTTGCGATAGAAGACGCGCCACGTGTCTGACTTGGGGTCGTAGTCCTGGCACAGGCTGCAAATCCGACGGATTTCCGCATAGAGGTTGGCTTCCTCGCTGCGGATGTCGCGGATGATGTCGCGCAATTCGCGCACGCGATCCTGCTCGCCGCCAGACTTCATCCGTTCGATGTCGATGACGAAACCGCGTGTAGCGAACCGGATCAGAACAGCCGTGGCCCAACGACGAAACAGAGTCGCCTGCACGGAACTGACCCGGTAGCCGACGGAAATCACCATATCGAGGCTGTAGAGCGCTCCAGGACGACCCCGACCATTTCTTTGCATTTTCTGCAAAGAAATCGACTCGCCGAGTTCACCTTCTTCCAGAATGGCGGAGATGTGACGCGAGATAACGGATGTGTCCCGTCCGAAAAGCCCTGCGATCTGAGCTTGCGTCATCCACAGCGCATCGCCGTCAAAGCGAATCTCGACCTTTGCGCCATCGTTGTCGCTGTAGATCAGGAAGCGGTCGCCTGAAGCGTCCTCGAATACGCGAACAGGCTCGCCAGCTGAGAGGTCTTCCATCGACATGGGATTTCCGCGCGGATTGACGTGAACAAGAGTAGAACACGTCGTCGCGTCATCGCCAAGCCGGTTGCTCACACAGGCGTGTAGTCTTATCCCCAAACGCATGGCCGTTACTCCCCTGATCTGTCCGTCCATCCTCGCCAGCGATTTTTCGCGGCTGGGTGAAGAAGTCCGTGCGCTGGAGGCGGCGGGCGCCGACTGGGTTCATGTCGATGTGATGGACGGCCATTTCGTGCCCAACATCACCCTGGGCCCGGACATCATGAAGTCGCTGCGGCCCCACACCAGCCTGCCGTTCGACGTGCACCTGATGGTCGCGCCGGTCGATCCGTGGCTGGAGGCCTTCCGTGAGGCGGGCGCCGACATCCTGTCGGTCCACCCCGAAAGCGGTCCGCACGTGCACCGCACCCTGGGCCGCATCCGTCAACTGGGCGCCAAGGCCGGGCTGGTGTTCAATCCGGGCACGCCCCTGTCGATCCTTGAGGAAGTGGTCGATCTGGTCGATCTGGTGCTGATCATGTCGGTCAATCCCGGCTTCGGCGGGCAGAAATTCATCGACAGTTCGCTGCGCAAGATCGGGGCGGCCCGCGCCATTCTGGACCGGGCCGGATCGTCGGCCCACCTGCAGGTGGACGGCGGCGTGACCTCGGCCAATGCTGCGGCCTGTGTCGCGGCGGGCGCAGACGCGCTGGTCGCCGGGTCGTTCGTGTTCAAGGGCGACTATGCGGCCAACATCGCCGCCCTCAAGGCCGCCCCGGACGTCGCGTGAGCCCGCTGGGTCCCTTCGCGCCCCGCGACGGCGGGCCTGATGTGTCGACGGGCCACATCCCCGGCCTGCCGGGCGTGCCTGTGCGCACGCCGGTGCGCGGGGGCGATTCCAAGGCCGGCGCCGCCCTGTGGCCCGCCATCGCCGGGCGGCTGGTGACGCGTCAGGTCTGGATCGAGCTGTACGGCCTGCCGGGCTATGGGCTGACGCTGGGCGGCGGCAAGGTGACCAGCTTCGCCGCCACGCCGCGCGATTTCCGCCCGCATGATCCCGCGCCGGGCAAGGGCGTTCTGGTCGGGCGCTATATTCTGGCGGGGGCCTCGATGGAGGTCGAACCGCCCGCTGATCCGTGGAACCGGCCCAGTCCGTCGCGTCCGTTCGCGGTGCAGCTTCACGCCTTCGCCTGGCTGCCGGGCCTGATGGCGCAAGGGGAGCGCGGCGCCCGCGAGGCCCTGCGGCTGACCCTGGCCTGGCAGGACGCCTTCGCCCGCTGGTCGCCCTTCGCCTGGGGGACCGAGACTCTGCCGCGCCGGGTGATCAATCTGTCCTGCGCGGCGCGCAAGATGGGCGCCGTGGCGACCGAAGCCGAGCGACTGCGTCTGGCCGACAGTCTGGCCCGCCAGACGCGCCAGTTGCTGCGCCCCCCCGGCGGGCTGGCCACGCGGGCCGAGCGCTGCGTCGCCGCCGCCATCGCCGGATGCGTGCTGGCGGGCAATGTCGGTCAGGGCCTGCGCCGCCGCGCCCTGTCGGGCCTCAGCGGCGCTCTGGGTTCGACGGTTCTGGCGGACGGATCGCACGCCACCCGCAGTCCCGAGGCGGGGCTGGAGCTGTTGCTGGACCTGCTGACGCTGGATGACGCCCTGGCCCAGTTGTCCGAACCGGCGCCCGAGGCCGTCACCTCCGCCATCGCCCGCCTGACCAAGGGTTTGCGCACCCTGACCCTGCCGGACGGGCGTCTGGCCGGTTTCCAGGGCGGTGGACCGTCCACGGCGGCGCGCGTGGCCGCCGCCCGCGCCCATGACGAGCAGACGCCGGACGAGGCCTCGGCTCCGGTTGAGGCGACGGTCGGCGGGCTGACCCGCATCGCCAGTCCGCTGCTGACCATCATCGCCGACACGGCCGCCCCGCCCAAGGGCGCATGGGGCTCTGCCGCCTGCGCCCAGCCGATGGCGCTGGAGATCGCCTGCGGAAAGGACCGGCTGGTCACGGGTTCGGGCTGGACGCCCGCGGCGACGGATCGACAGGCGCTGCGTCTGACGCCGGGGCATTCGACCCTGACCCTGGGCGAACGGTCATTGAACGAACCGCTGGGCGGCTGGAAGAGCGAGCTTCTGGGGCCGCGTCTGGTCGGGCCGCCCATCCATTCCGTGTCCGAACAGCGTCAGGGAGACGGCGCCGTCTGGCTGGAGATGGAGCATGACGGCTGGACCGAACTGTTCGGCCTGAACCATCAGCGTCGCCTTTATCTGGATCAGAAGCTGGACGAACTGCGCGCCGAGGAGAAGCTGTTCCCGACGCCGGGCCGCAAGGAGATCGTCCGTCAGATCGCCGCCCCCTACGCCATCCGCTTCCATCTGGAGCCGGGGGTGCAGGCCTCGCTGGCCCGCGACCGCCGTTCGATCCTGCTGCGCGGCGCCTCGGGCCGGGGCTGGTGGTTCAGGACCGACGGCCCCGACGTCGCCATCGAACCCAGCGTTCATATCGACGAGGGCCTGACGAGGCGGTCCTTGCAGATCGTGGTGCGCGGCTCGGCCCGCACCGACAGCGAAACCAAGATCCGCTGGAAGCTGAGCCCGGCGGGCGCGAGCGGCGATCCGACGTGACGGACGCAGATCGTCTGCAGGTCGTGCGGGTTCTGCACACGGCGATCTATCTGACGATGTCCTGGGCCTGTTTTGCGGTTCTCTACGCCGGGATTTGGGGGCGTGGCGGTTTGTGGCTGACGGTCGCGCTGGTCCTGGTCGCCATCGAGACCGTGGTCTTTGTCGGCTCAGGGATGAAATGCCCTTTGACCGCCGTTGCGGTGCGGTATGGCGCGACTAAGGATGGCGCCTACGACACCTTGTTTCCCGAAGCCTGCACCCGATACACGCTGACGGTTTTCGGCCCCCTGATCATCATCGGGTTGGGACTGAATGCAGGGCGTTGGCTGGGTTGGCTCTAGGCTGGTCCGCATACAAGGGTGACGCGAAGACGGATTAGCGCTAGACGCCGCGCCATCCTCCTCCAGCATCCACGGACGCCGCCATGCCTGCCGCTCCCGACTTTCCGCCCGCCCCTGACCGGGTCAAGCCGCAACGCGCCCTGATCTCACTGTCCGACAAGGCCGGGCTGGAGGATGCGGCCCGGACCCTGCATGATCTGGGCGTCGAACTGGTCTCGACCGGCGGCACGCGCGCGGCTATCGAGAAGCTGGGCCTGCCGGTCAAGGATGTGGCGGACCTGACGGACTTCCCCGAGATGATGGACGGCCGGGTCAAGACCCTGCACCCCATCGTCCACGGCGGTCTGCTGGGCGTGCGCGACGCCGCCGACCACGCCAAGGCCATGACCGACCACGGCATCGGCGCCATCGACATCGTCTGGATCGACCTCTATCCGTTTGAATCAACGGTTGATGCTGGCGGCTCGTTCGAGGCGGCGGTCGAGAACATCGACATCGGCGGCCCGGCCATGATCCGCTCCGGCTCCAAGAACCACGGCTATGTCGCCGTCGCTGTGGATGCTGTCTCCATCGGCCTGATCCTTGAGGCCCTGAAGGCCCAGGGTTCGACCGATCTGGCCCTGCGCAAGCGTCTGGCCGCCCGCGCCTTCGCCCGCACCGCCGCCTATGACGCCGCCGTCTCCGGCTGGTTCGCCGGTCAGGTCGAAGATGCGGCCCCGGCGCGCAAGTCCATCGCCGGTTCGCTGGCCCAGACCCTGCGCTACGGGGAGAACCCGCACCAGACGGGCGCCTTCTACCGCACGGGCGAGCGCCGTCCGGGCGTGGCCTATGCCGAACAGGTGCAGGGCAAGGAGCTGGGCTACAACAACATCGCCGACGCCGACGCCGCCTATGAGCTGGTCGCCGAGTTCGAACAGCCCGCCGTCGTCATCGTCAAACACGCCAACCCGTGCGGCGTGGCGGTCGGCAAGGACCTGTCGGAGGCCTATGCCCGTGCGCTGGAATGCGATGCGGTCTCGGCCTTCGGCGGCGTGATCGCAGTCAACCGTCCGCTGAACGGGGATGACGCCCGCGCCATCACCGGCATCTTCACCGAAGTGGTCATCGCGCCAGGCGCCGACGACGAGGCCAAGGAAGTCTTCGCCGCCAAGAAGAACCTGCGCCTGTTGATCACCAACGGCCTGCCCGATCCGCATGGTCCAGGCGAGGTGTTCCGTTCGGTCGCCGGGGGCTTCCTGGTCCAGTCGCGCGACCGGTCCCTGATCAAGCCCAGCGACCTGAAGATCGTCACGCGTCGCCAGCCGACGCCGACCGAGATCCAGGACATGCTGTTCGCCTTCACCGTGGCCAAGCACGTCAAGTCCAACGCCATCGTCTACGCCAAGGATGGTCAGACGGCGGGCATCGGGGCCGGCCAGATGAACCGTCGTGATTCCGCCCGCATCGCCGCCATCCGCGCCAAGGAGGCGGGTGAGGCCAAGGGTCTGACCCAATCGCTGGCCGAAGGTTCGGCTTGTGCGTCGGAAGCCTTCTTCCCGTTCGCCGACGGCCTGCTGGAAGCGGTCGCGGCGGGCGCCACCGCGGTGATCCAGCCGGGCGGCTCCATGCGCGACCCCGAGGTGATCGCCGCCGCGGACGAGAAGGGCGTCGCCATGGCCTTCACCGGCGTGCGGGTCTTCAGGCACTGACACCCAATGGAGAAAGAAGGCGCTAAGGATCACGACGCGGTCGCGCGCGGCCTGAACGCTTTCTTTCCCGATTTTCGACTTGGCTAGGTTCAATCGTCATTCCGGGGCGTCCGAAGGGCGAACCCGGAACCCAGGGCTACAATCGCACCGCTGGATGCATTCGACGCCGGATGCGCGCCTCCTGGGTTCCGGGTTCTTCGCTCCGCGCAGCCCCGGAATGACGAGTTGAGGGGTGAAGCAACCGAATGTCGATTGAATCTAGTCCTCGATGACTTCGTGGGCCCCGACCGCGCCTTTGCGCCAGTAGCCTGCGGCCTTCATGGTCTTGGGGTTGAAGCCCATGGCCACGACCTGCGCCCGCAGCGCCTTGGCGACCAGGGATTCTGCGGCGATCCAGACATAGGCGTCGGCCGGATCGACGGCGGCGGCGGATTGGGTCACGGCCTCGATCAGCGCGTCGGCTTGAGCGCGCGGGCGGCCATTGCGTTCGACCCAGACCAGGGTCAGGTCGGCGGCGCTGGTCAGGGGCAGTTTCGACGCGGCGTCATCCACCTCGACGATGACCAGGGCGCGCACGGTTGCAGGCAGCTCCTCCAGCCGCCGGGCGATGGCGGGCAGGGCGGTCTCGTCGCCAATCAATAGATGATTCTGGAAGGCCGTCGGTACGATCAGCGAGCCGCGCGGACCGCCGACCCCGACGATGGCGCCTGGCCCGGCCATTTCGGCCCACTCGGTCGCCGGACCGCCGTGGCCGGTGACGAAATCAATCGTCAGCTGTCTTGTCGCGGGATTGTAGGCGCGCGGGGTGTAGTCGCGCGCCGCCGGGCGCGGCTCTGGAAAGACCGGTCCGTCAGGTCCGACCGTCGGCAGGACCAGCGGCTTGCCCGGCTTGGGCGGAAACAGCTTCACATGGTCGTCGAAGCCCAGGGAGGTGAAGCCTTCCAGAGCGTCGCCGCCCAGCACGATCCGGCGCAGGCTGGGCGTCAGATCTTCGATCGACACGACCTTCAGGGCGCGGAACTTCAGGTCGTGGCGGACACGACGGGGTATGCGCAGAGCGTCCGTCATGCCTTTTCAATCCGATCTGCAGCCTCGTTCAGAATGGCGGCCATGGCTTCGATCTGGGCCTCGGTCAGGGCTGTTTCACTCGCCAGACGGCCTTGAATGGTGTTGCGCAGCCGCCCGATGGCGGTCTGGATGGCTTCCGGGCGCAGGGCGTGGGCGGAGAATTTGGCCATCGTCGCCTGGACTGATGCAATGGCCTCGGCGTTCTCGGTCAGCAGAACCCGGCCGGCGTCCGTGATCGAATACTGTTTCTTGCCGCCCTCGGTGACGGAGACCAAGGCGCCCATTTCCTCGAGCAGGGTCAGGCTGGGGTAGATGACGCCGGGGCTGGGCGAATAGGCGCCGCCCAGTTTGGTTTCGACGGCCTTGATCAGCTCATAGCCGTGGCTGGGCTTTTCCGCGATCAGCGACAGCAGCAGCCAGCGCAGGGTTCCGTGGTCGAACAGGCGTCCGCCGCCGCGTCGGCCGTGGCCCCGCGCATCGCCCTCGCCGCGTTCCCAGCCGCGGCCAAAGCCGCCGCCGCGCATGCCGCGCTTCATGAAGTGGCCGAAATGGCCGTGACCGTGGTGTTCGCCGCCCTCGTGGCGGCGGTGGTGAGTGAAGATCCCCTTGGATCGCATCGTCATTTCCTTTTCGATATATCTATTCACTAGCGATTAGATATATCGATATGTCTAAATGTTCAAGAGGGGCTGGTTTTCGTCTGCAAGACGCGGCGTAAATCCCTGCATGGACGACCTGAACAGCCGCTGGGCCAAACTTGAACCGCACATCACCGTCGTCGGCCCGGACGATGACAGGCCCCGGCCTGCGGTGCTGATGTTCCACGGCTGCGGGGGGTTGCGTGATCACCTGCCGCGCTATGCCGAGGCGGCCAAGGCGGCGGGCTGGCGGGCCTTCATTGTCGATTCCTACGGCCCGCGCGGCTGGGGCCGGGCCTTCACCCTGACCACGGTCTGCACCGGCCTGCTGCTGCGGGGCAATGAACGGGCGGGCGACGTGCTGGCGGTGATCCAGGGGGTTTCGGCCCGGCCCGATGTCGACGAGACCAAACTGGCCCTGGGCGGCTGGAGCCACGGCGGCTGGTCGATCATGGAGATGATGAGCGCGGATCGCGCGCCCCATACGCTGGGCGTGGCCAATCCCGGCGACGTGGATCTGTCGGGGGTCAAGGCGGTCTGGCTGATGTACCCCTATATCGGGCCGTTCGCCTTCAACAAGATGAAGCCGTGGCGGCATTGCCCCAAGGTTCTGGCCGTCACCTGCAAGAGCGACCACCTGACCACGGTGCGCAACGCCGAACTGGTCAACGCCATGATCCGCAACTGCGGGGCCGAGGTGGAGAGCTGGATCGCCGTCGGCACCCACGCCTTTGATGAGCCGACCAATAACGGCCCGATGCGCCATGACCCGGAACTGACGCTGGAGGCGCTGCGTCGCTTCGGCGCCTTCCTGACGGACGTGGCGCCCCACAACTGAAAAAGAATCTCGACGTCATGCCTTGACGTTCGGACTGTCACGTAACAATTGAAGTTACATGAAACGCGACAGCCGCCTCTCCAACATCCTTCACGCCCTGCTGCACATGGCCGAGCATGAGACTCGTCACGGCGCGCCCATGACCTCGGACATGCTGGCGGCCTGCCTGTCGACCAATCCGGTCGTGGTGCGCCGGACCATGGCGGGACTGCGCGAACAGGGGCTGGTGGCGTCGGAGAAGGGGCACGGGGGCGGCTGGCGGCTGGCCCGTCCGCTGGATCAGGTGACCCTGGGCCAGGTCAATCTGGCGCTGGGAGAGCCGGGCCTGTTTCCCGAAACCCCGCCGGTCGAAGCCGACGGCTGTCTGGTCGAGGCGGCGGTCAATGACGCCCTGGCCGAAACCTACGCCGCAGCCCGCGCCCTGCTGGTCGCACGACTGAACGACATCACACTGGCTGATCTGGCGGCGGATTTCTCGCGCCGCATGGCCGCCCATCCGGAAAGAGATCGTCTCCATGCCCACCACGGGAAAGCCTGAACCCATGCCCCATGACGCCGTGATCATCGGGGGCTCCTACGCCGGTCTGTCGGCGGCCATGCAGCTGGTGCGCGCGCGCCGCCGGGTCCTGGTCATCGACGACGGCAGGCCGAGGAACCGTTTCGCCGCCCGCGCCCATGGTTTTCTGGCCAATGACGGCAAGCCCGGCGCCGAGATCGCCGCCGCCGCCCGCGCCCAGGTGTCGGCCTATCCGACGGCCTCCTTCCGCATGGCCGAGGCGGTTGAAGTCGAACGGATCGACGGCGGGTTCTCGGTCGCTTTCGCCGATGGCACGCGGACCAGCGGGCGGCGTCTTCTGCTGTCGCATGGGGTCGAGGATGTTCTGGCCGATATTCCGGGCGTCAAGGAGCGCTGGGGCCGCACCGCGCTGCATTGCCCCTGGTGTCATGGCTATGAGGTGGGCGCAGGCCCCATCGGTGTTCTGGGGCGGGGCGAGCACGCCGTTCAGTACGCGATCACCGTCGCCGAATGGGGCCAGGTGACCCTGTTCATGGACCTGTCCAATCCGCTGTCGCCCGAGGATGCGCACAAACTGTATCGCCGGGGCGTGACCATCGAGCCGACGCCCATCGCCGCGCTGGAAGGCGAGGCCCCGACCCTGACCGGCGCGCGTATGATCGATGGTCGGTTCATGCCGCTGAAGGCGATCTTCGTCGGCGCCAATGTCCGTGTCGCCAGTCCGTTTGCGGAACGGCTGGGCTGCGAGATGACCGACACGCCCATGGGCCGGATCATCAAGGTGGACGGTCTGCAGCAGACCACCCAGCCCGGCGTCTTCGCGGCGGGCGATCTGGCGCGGGCGGCGTCGAACATCACCCTGGCGACCTCGGACGGGATGACGGCGGCGCACGCCATCTTCCGCTCATTGGTCGAGGAGGAGGTCGCCTAAGGTTAATCGACATTCAACCCAAACCGTCATTCCGGGGCGTCCGTGGGACGAACCCGGAAGCCAGGAGGCTCGCATGCGGCGCCGAATACGCTCAGCAACGGCGCCGCAGCCCTGGGTTCCGGGTTCTTCACTTCGCTCAGCCCCGGAATGACGATCCAAGATTTCGACCGACTGAATGTCGATTGGACCTGGCTCACATGGCCTGACCAGGCGGCCTAACCCAGCCGCGCCTCTATGCTGATTTTGGCCCGCACCGAATGGGCCATTTCGCAGTGGTCGTGCGCCTGATGGTGCAGGGCGTCGATCTCCTGCTGATCCGGTTCGCGCCCGCTGAAGCTGGTGTAAGGGCGTAAGGTGACCTCGGCCAGATAGCGGCGGCCGTTCTCGTCCTTGCCCATCTTTCCCGACGCCTCATCCGTATAGGCGTCGATCACCAGACCGGCGTTGGCGGCGAAGGCCAGGAACCACAGCATGTGGCAGCTGGACAGGGAGGCGATCATCGCCTCTTCCGGATCGACCGCGGCGGCGTCCGACATCGGCAGGGGCACGCTGGACGGCGCCGACGACCCCGGCACGACGGCGCCGCCGTCGAAGGTCCAGGTGTGGGCGCGGCTGTAGCGCTTGTCCAGGAAGGGCTGATCGCCGCGTTCCCAAGTAATCTTGGCCTCATAGACGCCCATGCCGTCCTCCTGTCGTCAGTCCGCCAGAACCGTATAGGTCATCCGCGCCCGAACCTCGAAGCCCAGGGAGCGGTAGAAGGCGATGGTGGCCTCGTGATCCGCGAAGGCGTGCAGGAAGGCGGTTTCGCCGGTCGCCAAGATCTCGGCGACCACAGCGCGCGACAGGGCCGCCGCCAGACCCTTGCCCCTGTGACCGGGGTGGGTGCAGATGCCGCTCAGTTCGGTGAAACCATCGACTCGCAGGCGACGCCCGGCCATGGCGATCAGTTCGCCGTCCTGTTTCACGCCGATGAAGGGGCCCAGTTTGCGCGTGGACGAGCGGAACGGGCCGGGCTTGGTCAGGGTCGCCAGCGCCAGCATGGCCGGGGCGTCGGCTTCGGTCAGGCTTTCATAGGCGACCGAGCGGCTGCTTGGCGTCAGGGACTGCGCCGTCATCTGCACCAGCGGAATGCGGCTGGCGACGGCGACGCCGACCGGAAGAACGTCCGCGATGGCCGTTCCCTCGACCTCGATCAGGCCCGCGCCCGGATAGGCGCGCGCCAGTTCGCTCAAGGCTGCGATGCTGTCCGGCGTGTCGTCGGCGCAGGCCAGAAAGACGCCGACCTCGGGGACTATGCGGGCGGCGTGGGCGTTGGAGTCCGATGTCGTGAACGACGACAGGCGGGTGTTCAGCGCGTTCCAGATGGCGCGGTCGAGGGGATGGCTCATGACCGATCCTCTAGCCGGTGACGGCGTCGGGCGGAACGGGCCGCCCGGACGCAGTGTCCGAAAATCGCCAGACCGTTACGACCAGAAGCCGACGATCTTCTTGACCTCTTCGATCACCGGATCGGCGACCTCGGCGGCGCGCTGGGCGCCGTCGGCCAGGACGCGGTCGATCTCGGCCGGGTCGTTCAACAGGCGGCGCATCTCGGCCGTGACCGGAGCCATCGACGACACCGCCAGATCAGCCAGCGCAGGCTTGAAGGCGCCGAAGCCCTGACCGCCGAACTCGGCGATCACCTGTTCGCGGGTCAGGCCCGCCAGGGCGGCGTAGATGGCGACCAGGTTCTTGGCCTCGGGGCGCGCGTTCAACTCGTCCAGCGTCTCGGGCAGGGGCGCGGGGTCGGTCTTGGCCTTCCTGATCTTGGCGGCGATGGTGTCGGCGTCGTCGGTCAGGTTGATGCGGCTGTTGTCGGACGGGTCCGACTTGGACATTTTCGCCAGGCCGTCGCGCAGGGACATGACGCGCGTCGCCGGACCCTGGATGACGGGATCGGGCAGGGGGAAGAAGCCGGGCACGCCGAAATCGTTGTTGAACTTCTGGGCGACGTCGCGGGTCAGCTCCAGATGCTGTTTCTGGTCTTCGCCGACCGGCACTTCGGTCGCCTTGTACAGCAGGATATCCGCCGCCTGCAGCACCGGATAGGTGTAGAGGCCGACCGAGGCGCGTTCCTTGTGCTTGCCCGACTTCTCCTTGAACTGGGTCATCCGGTCCAGCCAGCCGAGGCGGGCGACGCAGTTGAAGATCCAGGCCAGTTCGGCGTGGGCGCGCACGGCCGACTGCGGGAAGATGATCGTCTTCCTGGGGTCCAGACCCGAGGCCAGATAGGCGGCGGCGATCTCGCGGCGCTGCGTCACCAGCTTGGCCGGCTCCTGCCAGACGGTGATGGCGTGCATGTCGGCGACGAAGACGAAGATCGGCGCGCCCTGGTCCTGAAGCTCGACGAAGCGCTTCAGCGCGCCGAGGTAGTTGCCCAGGTGCAGGGCGCCGGAGGCCTGGATGCCGGACAGGATGCGGCGCGGGCCGGTGTAGGCCGGGGCTGTGGGGGCCGGGGTCTGGTCAGTCATGGATTGAATCTCGGAAAATCAGTGTCAGGCGTGGTGAAGGGAACGGCTTTTCAGCCGCGCCATCGCAGATCGAAAATGAAACCCGAGTTCGTCATGGCCTCGCGCTTATCGGTTCGGGGCCGATCAGTCCAGACCAGACACATTGGCGGCGCCGGGTTCGCGGCGAAGCGTCGCCTTCAGCTCCGACACGGTGACGGCCCGGAACAGGAACAGACACGCCCCGTACAGCACGGCCCCCACGCCGCAGACGATCAACACGGCGATCTCCTTGGCCAGGAAGATATGGCTGAGCAGACCATAGTTGACGCTGGCGGCGAACAGGGCGGCGGCCATGACCAGACTGGCGGCGAAGACCCGGCTGATGCGCGACAGGAAGGCGGGAGAGGGCTTCCAGCTGTTCTCGCGCACCAGGACGCCGCCCAGAAGCGCGACATTGACCCAGGCCGAGGTGCTGGTGGCGATGGCCAGGCCCAGCACGCCGTCCCAGCCCTGAGCGCGGAACCAGAAGAACAGACCCGACCCCAGGACCACGGTGATCACCACGCTGGTGATGGCGAAGATCATCGGGCGGCGTGTGTCCTGACGCGCGAAGAAGGGCGGGGTCAGCACCTTGGCCAGGACGAAGGCGGGCACGCCCCAGGCGAAGTGGCGCAGCACGTCGGCGGTGCGGCTGGCGTCGGCCGATGTGAAGGCGCCGCGCGTCACGGTCGCGTCGATGATGAAGAAGGGGATGACGAACAGGGCGACGGCGGCGGGCAGGGTGAAGGCCATGGCCAGATTGATCCCGTCGTCCAGCGTGCGCTGTCCGCCCTCATGGTCGTCGGCGACGAAAGCCTTGGTCAGGCGCGGCACCAGGGCCAGGCCGATGGCGACGCCCACCAGACCCAGCGGCAGTTGATACAGGCGGTCGGCGTTATAGAGCACTGAACGCGCCCCTTCATCCGACCCGGTCAGGAACTGCGACACCAGGGAGTTGATCTGCAGCGCGCCGCCCGCCAGCGCGCCGGGCACGGCCAGGGCCAGGGTATGGCGGACGTTCGGGGTCAGGCGGGGCAGGCCGATCTTCAGCCGGACGCCCAGGCGCTGCACGCCCCACCACAACAGGACCGCCTGAATGACGCCCGAGACGGTCACCGCCGTGGCGACCATCAGCAGCACCGTCTCCTGCGGGATCGGCAGGAACATGGGCGGGAGCAGGGCGGCCAGAGTGCACAGGTTCAGGAACACCGGCACGGCGGCGGACAGGGCGAAACGCCCCCCCGTGTTCAGCACCCCCGACAGCAGCGAGGCCACGGTCATGCAGGCCAGATAGGGCATGGCCAGCTGGGTGGCGATCACGGCGGCGCGCAGCACCTCGGGCTGGTCGCGATAGGCGGACAGCAGCCACGGCATGATCCACGGCATGACGACCTGCAGCAGGATGCAGAAGGCCGCCACCATGGCCAGCATGAAGCTGAGGGCCTCGGACGCCGTCACCGCCGCCGCCTCGTCGCCGTCACGCGTCTTGACCCCGCCATAGACCGGCACGAAGGCCTGGGCGAAGGCGCCCTCGGCGAACAGGCGCCGGAACATGTTGGGCAGCATCAACGCCGTGGTGAAGGCGTCCATCATCGGCCCCTGACCGAAGCGGGCCGAGAGCGCCAGGTCACGAACGAAACCGAGAAGACGACTGCCGAGCGTGAGCGACGACTGAACCAGAGTGTTGCGGGCGAGGCTCATGCGGGCATTCGATAAAGGCGAGAGACGTGGGACGCTTAGCGCGGCTGGGCGTCCGGCGATACCGGCTTTGCGCGTGGGCTGCGGCGGCCCAGTTCGGAGACGTCGCGGGCGCTGGCGCGGGCGGAGGCGACCTTGCGTCCGGCGGGGGCGGGGGCGCGGCGGTCCAGCACGGCCTCAAGCGCGGTCTTCAGTTCGTCGATCCGCTGCTCCGAGGTGATCTTGCGACCCTTGCGGTCCACCACATAGAAGCTGTCCACCGCCCGTTCGCCATAGCTGGCGACATGGGCCGAGCGGATGTTCAGCCCCTCGTCGTTGAAGACCCGCGACAGGGCCGCTAGCAGACCCGGACGGTCGGCACCCGACACCTCGACCACCGTCGCCGTCTCGCTGGCGTGGTGGTCGATCATGACGACGGGACGCACCTCGAAGGCGGCTTTGCGGGCGTTGCCGACCGGTTCGGGCGCCTTGCCGATCCGTCCCTCGCCGCGCGCGGCCTTCTCCAACGCCTCGACCAGGATCTTGAGCCTTCGCGGTTCGGCCTGGCCGTAGGGCAGGCCCGCGCCGTCCTGCACGCGGAAGACGTCCAGCACCACGCCCTGGTCGCTGGTGGCCACGCGGGCGTCGGTGATGTCGGCGCCCAGGGCGGCCATGGTCTGGGCCAGGTCGGCGAACAGGCCGGGCCGGTCGGCGGCGGCGATGGAGATTTCGGTGGTCTGGACCGGCAGGCCCTCGACCGCCAGCGTCGGCACGGCCTCGGCGGCGGCCCCGGTCAAACGGGCGCGCTCGACCAGAGCGGCGTAGTCGGCCAGAGGGTCGGCGCTGGCCACGTCTTCGCCCCGGAACAGGGCGTTGACCCGGTCATAGAGGGTGCGCATCAGCTGTCCCTTCCAGCCGTTCCACACGCCCGGCCCCACGGCGCGGATGTCGGCCACGGTCAGGACGAGAAGCATCCGCAGCCGCTCGGGATCACCGACCAGTTCGGCGAAGGCGCGGATGGTCGCCGGGTCGCTCAGGTCGCGCTTCTGGGCATAGTCGGACAGGGCCAGATGGCTGCGGACCAGCCAGACGATCAGTTCGATCCGCCGGGGATCGACGCCCAGACGTTCGCAGGCGCGCCGCGCGGCGATGGCGCCGTCCTCCAACTGGCCCCGCTCGCCGCCCTTGCCGACATCATGCAGCAGCATGGCCAGCATCAGGGCCTCCATGTCCGAAATCAGGTGCACGATCTCGGACGCCATCGGGTGGTCGGTCTTCAGCTTGCCGCGCGCGATGTCATTGATGATGCCGATGGCCTGCAGTGTATGCTCGTCCACCGTATAGGCGTGGTACATGTTGAACTGGGTCTGGCCGACGATCCGCCCCCATTCTGGCAGGAATCGCCCCAGCAGGCCCGTCTCGTTCATGATGGTCAGGCTGCGATAGGGCCTCTGGCCATGGGCCAGAACATCCAGAAAGGCCCGGGTCGCCGCCGGATCGCGCCGCAGTTTCGGCGTCACCAGCGACAGCGACCGGGTCACCGCCGAAAAGGCGTCCGGGTGCAGGTCCAGATCATGCCGGTCGGCGCAGGCGAACAGGGTCAGAAGCTTGACCGGATCGCCGGTGAAGACCTCCTGGCTTTCGATCGACAGTCGCCCCTGATCGACCCAGAAGCCTTCGACCTCCAGCTTGCGCCGCGCGGGGCGGAAAGGCGTCATCAGCCGCGACAGGCCCTGGGCCGTCTTCTGATGGCGGGCCTCCAGCTTGGCCGACATGGCGCGGGTCAGGGCGCCCACATCGCGCGCGATCAGGAAGTAGCGGCGCATGAAGCGTTCGACCGCGGGTTCGTCGCCACGCCCGCTCCATCCCATGCGGCGCGCCACCTCGGGCTGCATGTCGAAGGTCAGCTTCTCCTCGGCCCGCCCGGCGATCAGATGCAGATGGATGCGGACCCGCCACAGGAAGTCGAACGCATCGTCGGAGATGCGTCGCTCGCGCGCCGTCAATAGTTGATCCATGACGGCGGCGCCCAGTCGGCTTTCGGGGGCCAGCGAGCGTGCGATCCAGTACAGGGTGTTCAGATCGCGCAGACCGCCCTTGCCGTCCTTGACGTTGGGTTCGACTTTGTAGCGGACGGCCCCGGCCTTGGCGTGGCGCACCGCGCGCTCCTCCAGCTTGGCGGCGATGAAGGGACGGGGATCGGACTTGGCCACCATGTCTTGGAACCGATTGATCATCAGCCGGGCCAGCGCCTCGTCGCCCGCCAGCCAGCGCGCCTCCAGAAGCGTGGTCCGCACCGTCATGTCGGTGCGCGACAGGGCCAGGCATTCCTCGACCGAGCGGACGGCCTGGCCGACCTTCACGCCGAGGTCCCACAGCACATAGAGGACGAACTCCACCACCTTCTCGCTGCGCGGCGTGGCCTTGGCCGGGCGCAGGAACAGAAGATCCAGATCCGAATAGGGCGCCAGCACCCGCCGCCCGTAGCCGCCGACGGCGACCAGAGACAGGCGCTCGCTTTCCACCACGGACACCGGCCACAACACCTTGGTCGCCACCGTCCACAGGGCGCCCAGCATTTCGTCAGCGGCGGCGGCGTACAGGCGCGCCACGTCCCGGCCCTTGGCCCCGGCGGACAGGCGGCGTTCGGCCCGCGTGCGGGCGGCGGCGTAGGTTTCCTTCAGCACGGCGGCGACGGCGGCGCGCGGATCGTCGCCGCGCGCGGCGGCCTCCAGAAGATCGTCCAATGTCGGCGTCGCTGCGGTCATGGGCGATACATAGGCAGTCGCCGGGCGTGCGTCTCGTGCGCCGTTACAGAAGACCTCTCAGGCGATAAAGGGCCTCCAGCGCCTCGCGCGGGGTCAGGCTGTCGGGGTCGATGTCCGCCAGCGTCGTCTCCACGACCGAAGGTCCGCGTATCGGCTCCGGCTCGGCGAGCGCGAACAGGGGCAGGTCGTCCAGGCGGGCGGTCGCCGCCTTTTCGCCTTCCAGCCGCTCCAGCACCGAGCGGGCGCGGGCGACGACCGAGGACGGCACGCCCGCCAGCTTGGCCACCTGAACGCCGTAGGACCGGTCTGCGGCGCCGGGCGCGGCCTCATGCAGGAAGACCAGATCGCCGTTCCACTCCTTGGCCACCATCGACAGGTTGCAGACGTGGTCCAGCCGCGTCTCCAGCTGGGCCAGCTCATGATAATGGGTGGCGAACAGGGTGCGGGCGCGGTTGGTTTCGTGCAGGGCCTCGGCGGTGGCCCAGGCGATGGCCAGACCGTCATAGGTGGCGGTGCCGCGTCCGATCTCGTCCAGCACGACGAAGCTGCGGGGCGTGGCCTGTGTCAGGATGGCGGCGGTCTCGACCATCTCCATCATGAAGGTGGAGCGGCCGCGCGCCAGATCATCGCCCGCGCCGACCCGGCTGAACAGCCGATCCACGACGCCCAGACGCATCGAACGCGCAGGCACGAAGGCCCCCGCCTGGGCCAGGATGACCAGCAGGGCGTTCTGGCGCAGGAAGGTCGACTTACCCGCCATGTTCGGCCCGGTGACGATGGCCAGACGGGCGCAGTCCTGACCCGATCCGTCCAGACGGGCGTTGTTGGGGGTGTAGGGCGACCCTTGCGCCTTCACCGCCGCCTCGACCACGGGGTGGCGTCCGGCCTCGACCGCGAAGACCAGGGTGTCGTCCACGACGGGGCGGGTCGCCCCCACCTCCTGCGCCCATTCGGCCAGGGCCGCGTGGGCGTCCAGTTCGGCCAGAGCCTCCGCCACAGCCTGAAGCGGCTGGGCCAGACGGGCGATCTCGCGCCGCCAGTTTTCGAAGATCTCGCCCTCGATGGCCAGGGCGCGATGTCCGGCCTGACTGATTTTGGCGTCCAGCTCCGACAGTTCGACGGTGGTGAAGCGAACCTGATTGGCCAGAGTCTGGCGGTGGATGAAGGGGCTGTCCGGTCCGGCGCGCAGCAGGCCTTCCGCCGCCTTGGCTGAGGTCTCCAGGAAATAGCCCAGCACGGCGTTGTGCTTGACCTTGAACGGCACGCCGGATTCGGCGACGGCGCGGGCCTCCAGATCGGCGACCACGCGGCGGCTGTCGTCACGCAAGGTTCGGGCGGCGTCCAGTTCGGGGCGATAGTCGGGGCGCACGAAGCCGCCGTCGCGGGCCAGATGCGACGGCTCGTCGATCAGGCCATCGGCCAGATCAGCCTTCAGCCGCGACAGGTCAGCCGACAGGGTCAGCCGATCCAGCGCCAGGGCGATCCGGCGCGGCTGGCCGGTCAGAGGATCGACCTGACCGACAAACAGACCCGCGATTCCTTCCGCGATCGCCAGGCCGACGCGGACGGCGGCCAGATCGCGCGGGCCGCCGCGTCCCAGCGCCAGACGCCCGACGGCGCGGGCCACGTCCGATGAGGCCTTGAGGCCGTCGCGCAGGTCGCGCCGCAGGTCGCGCCGCTCCAGCATCCATTCGACGGCGTCGAGCTGTTCGTTGATCGCCAACGGATCACGCAAGGGCCGGGCGATCCGTTCCGCCAGCGCCCGCGCCCCGCCCGATGTGACGGTGCGGTCGATGCAGGCCAGAAGCGACCCCTCCCGCTCGCCGCGCTGCGTGCGGTCGATCTCCAGACTGGTCCGGGTCGCCGGGTCGATGGCCAGGAAGCCGCTGTCGCCCAGTCGGCGCGGCGGGGCCAGGGCCGGAACCTTGCCCGCCTGGGTCGTCTCCAGATAGGCGGCGATCAGGCCCAGGGCCGAAACCTCGGCCTCCTCGAAGGCGCCGAAACCATCCAGGGCCGCGACGCCGTACAGGCGTTCGACCCGCGTCCGCGCGGCCTGCGGCTCGGCGATGGCGCTGGCCAGGGCCTGGACCACGCCGCCCGATCCGTTCAGGGCGTCGCGCGTCGTCTCGTCGGAATACATCCGGTCGGTGACCAGAACCTCTGACGGGCGAAACGCCGCCAGAGCTGCGCCCAGGTCTTCAATCGAACAGGCGACGCTGTCGACCGCACCCGACGACAGCTCGACCACGGCGACGGCGGCCCGTCCCTTGCGCACCGCAACCGCCGCCAGACGGTTGGCGCCGCGCGCATCCAGCAGGCTGTCTTCGGTCAGGGTGCCGGGCGTGACCACCCGCACCACGCCCCGGTTCACCACGGCCTTGCCGCCGCGCTTCTTGGCCTCGGCGGGGTCTTCCAATTGTTCGCAGATGGCGACCTTGTGGCCCATGCGGATCAGACGGGCCAGATAGCCGTCCAGCGCATGGACCGGCACCCCGGCCATCGGAATGTCCTCGCCCTGATGCTTGCCGCGCTTGGTCAGGGTGATGCCCAGCGCCGCCGCCGCGACCTCGGCGTCCTTGAAGAACAGCTCGTAGAAGTCGCCCATGCGGAAGAACAGGATGGCGTCCGTCTGCCCCGCCTTGGCCGTCAGATACTGGGCCATGAAGGGCGTCGCGCCTTCGATGGCGGCGGCGATTTCGGGGGGATGGGTCACAGGCGCGTTCATGTGGCCCTAGGGTGACGGATCGCAACCGACGCCTCAAGCCCGTTCCGCCAGCCTTGCACAGGCTCGTCCCCCCTGCGATAGCCTCCAACAGGCGGTTTAGGGAACGTGGTCAGACACCACGGCTGTTCCCGCAACTGTAGGCGGCGAGAACGTCGTCCGTCCGGGTCCGCGATCCCGGCGTCACTGGTCCAAGGACTGGGAAGGCGAGGGCGATGTTTGTTGAACCGCAAGCCAGGAGACCTGGCCGCCTGTTGTCGCTCGCCCCTGTCCGGGAATAGGCGGAGGCGCGGTTTCTTTCCGTTGCAGCGACCCGATCTTGCGCCGTCCAGCCCCCAGCGGGTCTGGCGGATCGGTTCGTTCACATCGGTCTCTCGCGCGCATTCGCGGGGCCGCAACGGGGATTTCGCTCAATGAAGCGTTCCATTCTTCTCGCCTCGGCCGCGCTCTCGGTCGTCGCCATCGCCGCGCCCGCCATGGCCGAAGACGCGGTGCAGGTCAGCGACGTCGTCGTCACCGCCACCCGCCTGCCCGCCATCGTCGCCGACACGCCCGGCGCCCGCGTCATCGACAGCCAGACGATTGAACAACATGGCGCCGTCTTCGCCGCCGACATTCTGACGACCGTGCCAGGCCTGTCCATCGCCCGCACCGGCGCCTTTGGCGGCCTGACCCAGGTCCGCATGCGCGGCGCCGCGCCCGGCAAGACCCTGGTTCTGGTCGATGGTGCGCCCGTCAATGATCCGGCCGAGATCAATGGCGCCTTCGACTTCGGCAGTTTTGAACTGGCCGACATCGACCGCATCGAAGTGCTCAGCGGCCCGCAGTCGTCGCTGTGGGGGTCGGACGCCATCGGCGGCGTGATCTCCTTCACCACCCAGGAAGTCCAGGGCGCGCGCGCCGAGGCTGAAGCCGGCAGTTTCTCGACCGTGCGCGGCCGCCTGTCGGCGGGCGTCGCCAACGACAAATACGCACTCGGCGCCTATGTCTCGCGCTTTGAAACCGACGGCATCTCGGCCGCCGACGAGCGCGACGGCAACACCGAGCGCGACGGCCTTCGCAACACCACCGTCGGCGCCAAGGGTCGCTACGCCTTCAACGACACGACCAAGATCGACGGTTCTGTCCGCTGGGTGAAGAGCCATGTCGAGATAGACGGTTTCCCGGCCCCGAACTACAGCCTGGCCGATACGGACGACACGGCGGACAGCGAGCAGTGGTCCGGCTTTGCGCGGGTCACCACCCAGGCCTTTGGTCTGAAGCATCAGTTCAGCGTCTCGGCCTCGGACATCGAACGCACCACCTACAGCGGCGGCGCCGGTTCGACCTTCAGCGGCGACCGTCAGGTTTATCGCTGGCAGGCGGACGGCAAGACCCAGAACATCGCCTACGCCTTCGGCGCCGAACGGGAAGAATCCAAGGGCGACCTGTCCACGGGCCTGTCGCGGGATCTGGGCACGACCTCGGTCTTCGGCGTGGCGCAATATGATGCGGGCGCACTGAACCTGACGGGCGGCCTGCGTTACGACGACACCGACGATTTCGGCTCCAAGACCACGGGCCGGGTTTCGGCCGCCTATCACCTGAACGGCGGTTTCACCGTCTCGGGCGCCTATGGCACCGGCTTCAAGGCGCCGACTGTCGTCCAGGCCCTGTGCGACTGGTGCTATGCGCCCAAGCCCTGGCCGGAACTGAAGCCTGAAACCGCCGACAGCGTCGAGCTGGCGCTGGGCTGGGCTTCGCCGGATGGTCGTTTCGACGGTCGTGCGACGGTCTATCGCCTGAACATCGAAAACCAGATCTCCTACGTTGCGGGCCGCTACATCAACATCGCCAAGACCCGTTCTGACGGCGTTGAACTGGAGGGCAGCGCGCGTCTGGGCGCAGGCTTCGACCTGACCCTGGCCTATGCCTGGACCGACGCGACAGACCGCACGACGGGCGCGCGCCTGTTGCGCGTGCCGGAAAATACAGCCTCGGCGACCCTGGGCTGGACGGGCGAGCGTCTGTCCGGCGCCCTGACGGTGCGTGCGGAAGACGACCAGGACGACTCGGGCGGCTTCTCGACCGAGGTCCGCAAGGGGTTTGTCACGGGCAATCTGAACGCGGCCTATGTGTTGACGGACAACATCACCCTGACGGCGCGGATCGAGAACCTGACCGACAAACACTATCAGCAGGTGTTCGGTTACGGCGAGCCCGGTCGTTCGGGCTATGTCGGGATCAGGCTGCGCTACTGATTCGGGCGCGGGCGTCGGCGGTGAAACCCGCCGGCGCCTCCAGCGCCAGCGTCGACCAGTCCAGGTCGGGGCAGGGCGCGTGGGCGGCGGCCAGGATGGCGCGCAGTTCGGCGGCGGAGGCCACGCTGGCGACGATCTTGTCGACGGCCTTCAGAGACAGGGCGTAACCCAGGGCCGCCTGCATGGGGTCGCAGCGCTGCTCGGCCAGGCGCCGACGCGTGCGCGACAGGGCCTGGGCGTGTTCGGCCAGCTCCGGCGGAAGATCATCCCCGCCCGCAAACAGCAGGCCGCCTGCAAAGACGGACGACAGATGCACGGCCGCGCCTGCGTCCTTGACCGCGTCCAGCACGTTCTCGCGAACGGCGCGCTGGTCCAGCAGATTGCAGGGCAGTTGCACGACATCCGCATTCAGCCGCCGCGCCAGCATGGCGGGTTGATCCTCAAGCGAGGCGCAGAATCCGATGCTGCGGTAAAGACCCCGGTCCTTCAGCTTCTGCAGGCGATCCCACAGGGCGCGGCCTTCTGCGCCGGCCAGGTCGGCGGCGTTGGACACCAGCAGCACCTCGCCGCGCGGTAGCCCCATCCGCTCGAGCGAACGGCGCGCGCGGGCCTCGATCCGGTCCAGACCTTCGCTCAGGGCCACGGTGCGGACGGTGACCTGGAAGGGCGAGGGGAAGGGCCAGGCCTGTCCCAGCAGACGTTCGTTGTCGCCTTCAGGCCGGGTGGCGATCAGTTTGACGCCCGCGTCCGCCCCGGTCTGGAGCAGGAAGCGCATGGCCTCTTCCCGCGCGCCGGACGGCGCGGTCATGAAGGCGGACGTCGCACGCGCAGGCTCGGTCACCACGGCGAGGGCCAGGCGATGGGTGGGCGAAGACGCCGAAGGTGTGGCGGGAGAATACGTCACCCTCGGACAATGACGCGGAATACTTAAGGGACGCTGAGCGAGACGTTACGCGATCCTTACTTATCCACCGCTGATATGCGCTCAGGCGTCGGCGTCGGGCTGGCGGTCCGGGTGGGCGGAAACAAAGGCGGGGTGGGCGTTCGCACGCTCCTCGACCGCCAGAAGAACCGGCCAGGGCGACAGATCGATGTTGAATCTGCGCGCCGAATACAGCTGCGGGATCAGATAACAATCGACCAGGCTCGGGGCGTCGCCGAAGCTCCAGCCGCGACCGTGCTGCTTCACCAGCGTCTCCAGGGCGTCGAAGCCCGGCGCGATCCAGCGCGCGGCCCAGGCGTCGACGGCGTCCTGATCGGCGTTGAAATCGTGCCGCAGGGACTTCAGGACGCGCAGATTGTTCAGCGGGTGGATGTCGCAGCCGATCAGGGCGGCCATGGCGCGGACGCTGGCCCGGTCGTTGGCGGTGTTCGGCAGCAGGGCCGGTTCGGGGTGCGTCTCCTCCAGCCACTCCAGAATGGCCGGGCTCTGGGTGATGACCAGATCGCCGTCCTGAAGGGCGGGAACCATGCCCTGGGGGTTCAGCGCCAGATAGTCAGCCTGTTTCTGCTCGCCCTTGCGCAGGTCATGGGCTGACAGTTCATAGTCCAGGCCCTTCAGCGCCAGACCGATGCGGACCCGGTAGCTGGCGCCGGACCGCCAATAGCCGTGCAGGATCATCAGACGATCTCGAAGCTGAGGGTTTCCAGACCCGTGATGCTGACGACGACCCTGTCGCCCTTCACCACAGGGCCGACGCCCGACGGGGTGCCGGTGAAGATCAGGTCGCCGGGCTCAAGCGCCCATAGTTTGCCCGCCTCCTCGACGATGCGGGCGGGGTTCAGGATCATGTCGTCCAGCGTGCCGGACTGTTTCGTCTCGCCGTTCACCGTCAGGCTGATGACCCCTGCCGGATCGGGCAGGGCGCCCAGGGTTAGGGGGCCGCAGGGGGCCGACTGGTCGAAGCCCTTGGCCGCATCCCACGGGCGGCCCGCCTTCTTGGCCTCGGCCTGCAGGTCGCGACGCGTCAGGTCGCAGCCGACCGCCCAGCCGATGATCTGGCCGCCTTCGCCGATGGCGGCGACCAGTTCGGCCTCATAGTGCAGATTTCCGGTCGCGGTCGGATAGGTCGGGTTCGCGCCATCGGACACGACCGCGTCGCCGGGCTTGGAGAAGAAGAAGGGCGTCTGTCTTTCCGGGTCCGATCCCATCTCGCGCGCGTGGGCGGCGTAGTTCTGGCCCACGCACAGGATGCGGCGAACCGCAAAGCGTCGGTCGTCGCCGACGATAGGCAGGGACGGGGTCGGGCGGGGTGGAAACAGCCAGCGGGTCATGCGTTGTCTTCTAATGCGACGATTGGCGCCTGACGAGAGCCAGTCGCTTTGTTGCGTTGCGGGAACCTTGACCACGGTGTGGCGTTGGCAGTCGGGCTTCCCTATTCTATTGTAAAGCTTGAAATCGGAGCGCGCATCATGGCCACCACCAAGGCACGAGAAGACATCAAGAACGACCTGAAGACCCTCAAGGAGGATCTGAAGACCGGCGCGCGCGAGGAAACCCAGCGCCTGCGCGAAAAGGCGAGCGAGGCGGAAGCCCGTCTGCGCGCCAAGAGCGACGAAGTGCGCGAACAGGCCCGTGACTATTACGAAAAGGCCCGCGTCCAGGGCCGCGAGTATTATGACGACGCCGCCGAGCGTCTGGACGAAGCCCAGCGCTATGTCGTCGAGCGCGTGCAGGAGCGTCCGCTGCAATCCACCGCCATCGCCCTGGGCGTCGGCGTGGTGATCGGCCTTCTGCTCGCCGGCCGTCGTCGCTGATGTTCAAGGGCATCATAAAGCGCCTTGTGGCGGTCAGCGTGGTCGCCGCCAGCCTGTTTCTGGCCGTGGTCTTCCTCGGTCTGGCCATCTTCTATGGGTTGAGCCTGGTGCTGACGCCCTTGGGCGCCGCAGCCGTCACCTTCGGACTGTTCGCGCTTGTGGCCCTGATCACGTCCCTGGTCTTCCTGAAGGGCGATGGGCATGACGACGAGGATGAGGACGACGAACCGGAAGGCCTGGTCGGCAAACTGCTGCATATCGTCCGTGAACGTCCGATCGTCGGTGCGGTCGGCGGACTGGGCGCGGCCTTCCTGCTGCTTCGCAATCCGGCTCTGGCCGCGATCGTCGCCAGCATGGTGGCGGACCGCAAGATCGACAACAGCAACTATGGACGGCGTCGCCGCCGTTAAGGCGGTTTCCGCGCTGTTCTTCGGAACGGCGTTGGCTCGGGAACGTTGATGAAGTGACTGATGACCGGCCCTGGGGCCGCCGTCGGCAACCTTAACACAGGAGAGCTAACGCCATGCTTCGTTGGGCAATTATCTTCCTGGTCGTGGCCTTGGTCGCAGCCGTTCTCGGCTTCGGCGGCATCGCGAACTTCTCGTTCGAGATCGCCAAATTCATCGCTGTGATCGCCATCATCCTGTTCGTCATCGCCCTTGTGGCCGGCGGACTTCGTGGACGCGGTACCAAAATATAGCGGATCGCCGACAAGGCGAAAGACGAAGGGGCCGGAACGCAAGTTCCGGCCCCTTTCCTTTGCGACATCCCTGAAAATGACAGGTCGTCAGACGACCGCCTTCTCCAGTTCGCCGGGCACGTTCGGGTCGGGCGCGGTGGCGGCCTTTCGCGTGTCCTGGCGGCGCGGCAGGCGCCAGACCTGATGCGAATGATAGGCCGCGCCATCCCAGGCCAGGGCGGTGACGGTGATGGTCGTCGCATCCCAATCGACCTGGTTGAATCCAGGCGGCGAACCGCGCTCACGATGCGACAGGGTTCCGCATCCGACCGCATAGGAGCAGTGGTCGGCCAGCGGGATCGGCATGGCGAAGGGAACATGGACGTGGCCCGTCATGATCAGATCCACCCCCGCCTCAGCGAAGATCAGGGCCGCCTCGTCGCCCCGTTTGACGTCGCCGGTCATCGGCGTTCCGACCATTTCGATCAGGGGATGGTGGCAGGCCAGGATGCGCAGGGCCCCGATCGGGGCCTGGCGCAGAGCCTCGGCCGCGCGCCGGGTCTGATCCAGGTCGATGACGCCCTTTGACCAGTTGGGCCGCGCCTGGAAACCGCGCGCCGTCACCACGCCGCGCACCATCACCTGGTTCGAGGCGAACTGGCCGTCGTGTGCGGGAAACCCTGTCGCCGTCTCGAACGCCCGCCAGGGATGGAAGACGCGGGCGATGGCGTCCCAATAGGGCACGTCATGATTGCCGACGATGACGAAGCGCGGCTCGGGCATGGCGCGCATCCAGTCGCGCGCCGCCGCAAACTCTGCGGGATAACCCTTTTGCGTGATGTCGCCGGTGATCAGCACCAGATCATTGGGCGTGGCGTGGGCGTAGTCCAGGGCGGCGGCGCAGGCGCGCTTGTGTTCACATCCGAAATGAACGTCGGAGAACTGAAGGATGCGCCCCACTAGAGGCTGCCCTCAGCCGCCGGGGGCAGGGGGGCCAGCGCCTTGAAGGCCTTGGGAATGAAGCGGATCACGGCGTCTGGTTTCAACAGGATCGGCTCGCCGTCAATAACGGCGGGAATCTTGGAGCGGGCCCGCACCTCGATCAGCTTGGCGGGCCGGGTCGAGACGGCGGGGTCATGACGCCAGTCGCTGAACAGGGCGGTGGCGGCCAGACGGAAGGCCTGGGACGTGTCCGACGGGTCCATGGCGGCGGCTTCCAGGCCGATTGGATCCTCCATCGCCTTGGAGATCATCGGGCTGATCAGGACCAGGGCTTCGGTGCGGCGTTTCTCGCCGCCGTCCAGCTTGAAGCGCAGACGGCCGGAGAAGGCCCGCTTCAACGCCCGCCGTGCATACTGAACGGCCAGCTTGACCTTGCCGGTTCGAATGGCCTCGCGCGCAGGCGCCCATAGGGCCGGCGACCCAAGAATGGCGGCGCAATAGAAATATTCGCCCTGCACCTCGCCGCCCGAGACCGGCTGAGACGCGCCTTCCTCCAGCGCCAGCTTCAACGCCGCCTTCCAGTCAGCCGTGCCGTACAGGGCCTTGGGCAACATGTTCATGGTGCCGCCGGGCAAGGGGGCGATCATCGGCCCATCCGGCTTGGCCTTGGTGGCGACGGAACGGGCGGTGCCGTCACCCGCCAGCACCAGAATGGCATCCGGCTTGGCCGCGAAGGCGTCATCTATGGACTGCTCGAAGTTTGCGCCGTCCAGCGTCAGCACCGTGGCGTCCAGATCATAGTCGGCCAGGATCGCCTTGGCCTCATCGGCGGCCCGCGGCCCCACGCTGCCGGACAGGGGATTGACCAGCATCACCACACGCTTCAGGGCGACGTGCGGGCTCAGGGCGGGACGGTCGTCCGCGCGTACAGTCGGATCAGGTGTCAAGGTGTCGCTCATGCGGGACGAACGTCTCTCCGAGATTGCCGTTCCGTCTAAGCTTGGCTTTTAGGACTGATTGTCGCAGCGAAGATTTCAGGTCCGTCGCCCGCTTCGCGCGGCGCACCGTTTTTCGCGCAACCTCATGTCCGCCAGCGCATTTCATTAAAGATAGTACAGGCTTTTGAACTCGCCTCGTCAGGGAACCGGAGCCATAATCCAGCGTTCCCCCCTTCGGGGCGGACAAACGGGACAAGAGGATTCCACCATGAACAAGGCCATCATCGCGATTGCCGGCGCCGGTCTGCTGGCTTCGGCCTGCGCCAGCGACCCTTACGGCTATAACAACAGCGGCCCGAACCAGGCTGTCCGTCAGGGCGCCGTCGGTGCAGGCCTCGGCGCTGTCGCCGGCGCCATCATCGGCAACAACGTCGGCAGCGGCAATGCAGCGACGGGCGCCCTGCTCGGCGCAGCTGTCGGCGGCGCAGCGGGCGCCATCCGCGGCTCCAGCCAGGACCGCAACAACCAACAGCGCTACCGCGACAACCAAGGCCGCTACTACTACTGCTACGACAACCGTCAGGACGAGTGCTACTGGGATAACGGTCAGCGCCGCTATTGATCGGCCTGTCGATTTCGGCGCTCGCGTCGGGATGACATTCCAGGGCGGCTCGTCGACGGCGGGCCGCCCTTTTTCATGCTGGGATAGGGAGTGGGGATGAATACGGGTTTCAAGGTGGTGATGCTGGCGGGCGTGGTCCTGGCGGCCTGTGCGCCGACGCCGAAAAGGACGACGCTGGTGGTGGGCGAGTCGAGTTGCGCGCCGATCAGCTTCGATGTCTATTTCGTGGAGAATCAAGCGCGGCTGACGGACGCGGCGACCACGGCGATAGACGCCGCCGCCAATCAGATCAGCAGCTGCAGCGTCCGCAGCGTGAAAGTCGTGGGGCTGGCCGATAATGTCGGAGCGCCAGAAGCCAACCTGACCCTGTCGCAGCGGCGGGCGCGGGCGGCGGCCATGGCCCTGGTTTCGCGCGGCCTGCCGGCCCCGGCGTTTGACGTGACGGCGGCGGGGGATGCGGGGGCGGTGACGGCCGAGGGGCTGGACGAGCCGCTGCGCCGCCGGGCTTCGGTGGTGATCGACGCCCATCCGCGTTGACGCGACGCCGCGTCGCCATGGATCGCGAGCGCGTAAGGGCTTAAGGCTGGGCGGGTAGCTGACCGGATATTTGTCTTGCGCCTGCCTGCCGTCCTCCTCGCCGCCCTTGCCCTGCTGTCTTTCGCTGTCGCAGCGCCCGAAGGGGCTGCGGCCCAGATCGTCAGCCGAACCGAAGCCCCCGCCGCCGCCGCCGATGTCGCGCCGGGGCCCAGGAAGGCCGACAATATCGAGGCGGAGCTTGTTCCTCTGTCGAGCTGGGCCGCGCCCGGTTCGACGGTGGTGGTCGCGGTTCGTCAGAAGATCGCGCCCGGCTGGCACACCTATTGGCGCAATCCGGGTGATTCCGGCGGTCCGACGACCCTGGACTGGAGCCTGCCCGAAGGGGTGAAGGCGGGCGCGATCACCTGGCCCCTGCCGGAACGCCAGCGCCTGCTCAGCCTGATCAACTATGGCTATTCCGGCGAGGTCTATCTGCCGGTGACGATCGAGGTCCCGGCCTCGGCCCGGCCGGGAGCCAGCCTGCCCCTGATCGCCGACGCCCTGTTTTTGGTGTGCAGCGACCAGATGTGCGTGCCCGTGCCGATGCAGCTGCGGCTGGACCTGCCGGTGCGCGAGGGAACGCCGCCGCTGGATGCGAAACACGGCGCGGCGGTTCAGGCTGTGCTGGAGGCGGCGCCGCGTCCCGCAGGCATAGACGCCGCCATCTCGCTGTCGAACGGCGTCCTGACCCTGAGCGCCACGGGCGGACCTCTGGCGGGCGCCAAGATCGGCCGCGCCCATTTCTTCCCGTTCGAAGGCGGGATCATCGACCATGCCGCCGACCAGACCGGCCAGCGGGGCGCCAACGGCCTGACCCTGTCGCTGGCCCAGGGCGGCGAAATCCGCGCCACAGGGCTGAAGGGTCCGATCTCGGGTGTTCTGGCCACCGACATCGGCGCTTGGGAGATCACCGCCAATCCCGGCCCTGCGCTGGCGGGCGCATCGGGGCAGGGTGCCCTGTCCGGCGAGGCGGGCGGCGGCAAGGCGTCGTCGGCCCTGGACGCCGCAGCCATAGTTCAGGCGGCCCTGTTCGCCCTGATCGGCGGGCTGATCCTGAACCTGATGCCCTGCGTCTTCCCCATTCTGGCGATGAAGGCCGCATCCCTGGCCGCCACCGCCCATCAGGCCAGAGAGGCGCGCCGCGACGGCCTGCTGTTCGGTCTGGGCGTGCTGGTCACCTTCCTGATCCTGGCGGGGCTGCTGCTGGCCTTGCGTGCGGGCGGTGAGGCCGTCGGCTGGGGCTTCCAGCTGCAGTCGCCCGCCGTCATCGCGGGTCTGTCGCTGCTGATGCTGGCCGTGGGTCTGAACCTGTCCGGTGTTTTCCAGATCGGCGCGGGTCTGCAGGGTGCGGGTTCGGGGCGTCTGTCGCGGTTGTCGGGCGGAGCGGGAGCCTTCTTCACCGGCGTGCTGGCCGTTGTGGTCGCGGCGCCCTGTACCGCGCCCTTCATGGCGGCGGCGCTGGGAGCGGCATTGCTGATGCCCTGGCCCGCGGCCCTGCTGGTCTTCTTGATGCTGGGTCTGGGTCTGGCCCTTCCCTATGTGGCGATCAGCTTCTCGCCCGGCCTGCTGCGGCGTTTTCCGCGTCCGGGGCCGTGGATGGACCGGCTCAAGGGGCTGCTGGCCTTCCCCATGTATGGCGCGGCCCTGTGGCTGGCTTGGGTGTTCTCGCGCCAGACCGGAGCCGATGGTCTGGGCCTGCTGCTGATCGCGGGTCTGACGGCGGCGTTGGGCCTGTGGCTGTTCGGCCTGACCCAGACCGAGCGGGCGCATGGCCGAAAGGGTCAGATCGCCGGTCTGGCCGCCATCGTCGTGCTGGTCGCGACCCTGGGTCTGGCGGTTCTGGCGGGCGGTTCGCCCGTGGTGGACAGCGCCTCCAGCGAAGGCCGGGCCTTGTCAGCCCAGCCCTGGTCCGCCGAGGCGGTCGAGGCAGCGCAGGCGCAGGGGCGTCCTGTCCTGGTCAACTTCACCGCCGACTGGTGCGTGACCTGCAAGATCAATGAGCGCGCCGCCCTGTCCTCCCCGCGCGTGGCCGAGGCGTTGCAACAGGCGAACGCCGTCTATCTGGTGGGGGACTGGACCCGCCGCGACGACGCCATCACCCATGAGCTGGAACGGCGCGGACGCTCGGGCGTGCCGCTGTATCTGCTGTATCCGGCGGGCGGCGGAGAGCCGCGCATATTGCCGCAGCTGCTGACGGAAGGCGTGGTGTTAGACTCCCTGAAGTCGGCGCGCTGACGCCGACCCTGAACATGGGGGAGTGTCCGAATGCTACGCCGTCTGTTTGTTGTCGCCGCCTCTGCGGCGTTGTTAGCCGCCTGCCAGCCGCAGGCCGCCGCGCCCGCCGCTGAAAACGCATCCGCACCGGCTGCGGCTCAAGAGGGGCTGGCCCCCGCCTTCACCCTGGTCGACGCCGACGGGGTGCAGCGTTCGCTGGCCGACTTCCGGGGCAAGACCGTGGTTCTGGAATGGACCAACGAGGGCTGTCCCTATGTCCAGAAACACTACACCGGCGCGATGCAGGCCCTGCAGCGCGAGGCCCAGGCCGACGGTGTGGTCTGGCTGACCATCGTCTCGTCGGCGCCGGGCACGCAGGGCTTTGTCGAGGGCGACACGGCCCGCGCCTACAAGGCCAAGCACCAGTCGGCCTATGCCCATCTGCTGCTGGACCCGACCGGCGAGGTCGGAAAACTGTATGGCGCCAAGACGACGCCGGACATGCGGGTGATCGACGCCCAGGGACGCCTGGTCTTCGAAGGCGGCATCGACGACCGCCCGACCAGCAAGGTCGAGGACCTGGAAGGGGCGAACAACTTCGTCCGCGCCGCGCTGGAGGACGTGAAGGCCGAACGCCCGGTCCGCACCGCCTTCGCCCAGCCCTATGGCTGCGCGATCAAATACCCGGAGACGGTGACGGGGTGAAACGGGCCTCTCCCTCCCCCTGCGGGGGAGGGTGGTCGAGCCGCAGGCGAGACCGGGTGGGGACGACCAGGCGACTTGAAGCTGGCTTCGGTCCGCGCCGTATCGCGGCGCCGCCCCCACCCGGCCGCTGCGCGGCCTGCCCTCCCCCGCAGGGGGAGGGAGAGACATGCCGCCTAGAACCTCAGACTTCCGGCTGCGGCGGGGCGGTGATGACTTCGACGTTGTCGTTCAGCAGATAGGACAGCTCCGACAGGGCCACGGCGCGTTCGGCGGGGGTGGCTGCGGCCTGGACGGCGGCGATCTTCTTGGGAATGTCCTCGGAGATGCCGCGCAGGATGCATTTCAGGTCGCCGTCGGTGCCGCGCTCCTTCAGGATCAGGTGACCCTGCATGTCCAGATCGGCCAAGGCGTCGGCCTGGGTCTTGAAGCCGGTGAAGGCCTGGCTGGTGAAGAAGGCGGCGTCATCGGCGGCCTTGGAGGCGGACCAGCCGTCGACGACGGACTTCAACGCGCCTGAGCGGGCGATGATGTCGGCGAACAGCGGCTCGCCCGCCACGGAGACGGGGGCTCCGACTGCTGCGGGGGGCTGTTCGGCGGCAAGCGCCACAGCAGGATTGGACATCGCCAGGGCGATTGTGAGAGCAAGGCCGCAGGACATGGGCTGACTTCCTGTTTCATCGTCGGCTAGGACGTTGAACGGGTGTAACCCTGAGCCGTAAACGAGAGTTTACCTTCTTCGCTCCCCAGAGGACTGCCTGATGACGCGCGCCGACGCCTGGACGACCTTCGACCGCACCGCAGCCGAGACGGCGCGCACGCGCATTGTCGATCAGTTCGCCGCCGATCCCGACCGTCTGGAGCGGATGTCGGTCGAGGCGGCGGGCCTGTATCTGGACCTGTCGAAACAGAGCTGGACACGTCAGGCGTTCGACGCCTGCCTCGATCTGGCGCGCGCCAGCGATGTCGAGGGACGGCGCGCGGCCCTGTTCGCGGGCGAGGCGGTCAATCTGACCGAAGGCCGCGCGGTGCTGCACCCGGCCCTGCGCGCGCCGGTCGGGGCGGACTTCCACGCCTTGGGCGAGCCGGTGTCGGCTGAAGTGGACGCCGTGCGGGCCGAGATGAAAACCTATGCTGAGGCTGTGCGCGCGGGCGCTGAGGCCGGGGCCACGGGCAAGCGGTTTGAGGCCATCGTCCATGTGGGCATCGGCGGATCGGATCTGGGGCCGCGCGTGGTCTGGGACGCACTTCGCCCGCTGGACCCGGCCATCGACCTGAGATTCGTCGCCAATATCGACCCGCGCGACATGGCCGAGGCCCTGACCGGGCTGGACCCCGAGACGACGCTGGTGGTGGTGGTGTCCAAGACCTTCACCACGCAGGAGACCCTGGCCAATGCCGAGGCGGCCAAGGCCTGGCTGGCGGCGGCCCTGCCTGCGGACGGGATGACCAGGCACTTCATCGGTGTGACGGCGGCGCCGGACAAGGCGGCCCAGTTCGGCTGCGGCCGCACATTTGCGTTCCGGGACTGGGTCGGCGGGCGCTATTCGCTGTGGTCGGCGGTCAGCCTGAGCTGCGCCATCGCCCTGGGCTGGGACGTGTTTCAGGGTCTGCTGGACGGCGCGGCGGCGATGGACGACCATTTCGCCTCGGCGCCGCTGGAGCAGAATGCGCCGGTGCTGCTGGCTCTGGCCCAGGTGTTCAATGTCGATGGTCTGAACCGTCCGGCGCGGACGGTTGCGCCCTATGCCCATGCGCTGCGCCGCCTGCCGTCCTTCCTGCAGCAGCTGGAGATGGAATCGAACGGCAAGCGGGTGCATCGCGATGGCACCCCCGTCACGCGCCAGACCTGCCCGGTGGTGTTCGGCGAACCCGGCACCAACGGCCAGCACGCCTTCTTCCAGCAGATCCATCAGGGACCGCAGGTCGTGCCCGCCGAGTTCGTGATCGTGGCCCGCACCCATGAGGACGCGCCGGAATCGCCTTCTGAATCGCCGCTCTGGTCCAACGCCCTGGCCCAGGGGCAGGCCTTGATGGTGGGCAAGACGACCGAGGCCGCCAAGGCCGAAGGTCTGGCGCAGGGCTTGTCGGAAGAAGAGGCGACCCGGCTTTCGACCCACCGCACCTTCACCGGCGACCGTCCCTCGACCGCCATCGTCATGGAGCGGCTGACGCCCCAGGTGCTGGGCGCGTTGATCGCGCTTTATGAGCACAAGACCTTCGTCGAGGGCGTGATCTGGGACATCAACAGCTTCGACCAGTGGGGCGTGGAACTGGGCAAGGTGCTGGCCAAGGCGATCCTGAAGGACGTCCACGCAGGCGGCCCGTCCGGCGATCTGGACCCGTCCACCGCCGCCCTGATGACCCGTCTGATGAACTAGCAACGAAAAAGGGCGCTCCCTGCGGAGCGCCCTTTCTTCATTCTCGACCTGTCGTCGCTTACCAGCGGCGGTCGTAACGGTAGTCGCGGCGGTTATCGCGGCCATAGTCCCGACGGTCGTAGCGATAGTCGCGGCGGTCGGGGCCGTAGCGGTAGTCATAGCCGTTGCGGCTGTTGATGCCGTGCTCACGCTCCCAGTGGCCCTGGTTCCGGTAGCACTGGCCGCCGCGGTAGTATTCGCAGTTGGAGCCACGGTTGGAGGCCACGGCGCCCAGGGCTGCCCCGGCCAGGGCGCCGCCTGCGACATAGCTGCCGTCGCCATTGCCGTAGATGGCCCCGGCGATGCCGCCGATGGCGGCGCCCAGCAGGGCGTTGCGGCCGGTGTCGTCGCGGCCGTTATGGCCGTTGTCGCGATAGTCGCGGTAGCGGCTTTGGGCGTCGGCGGGGCTGGCGGCCATGATGGTGACAGCCATGAGCGGAACGAAGGCGGTGGCGGCGATCTTGCTGATGGTCTTCACGGCGCTGTCTCCTCTGAAACGGTGAACCGGCCGAACACGCTGTTCATGACCGATGGTCTGATCCTCTTTTAAGGGGCGCCGTCTGAACGTGCTGCTGAGGCGCACGTTCATCTTCAGTTCATCGCCTGAGGGGGCGCCGCGCGCGGCGGGCGCATCAAATCCGCGTCCTGGGCGTCGGGGTGCGGCGGTTTGTTTTCCGCCATTGTCTTGACGGTGTCACCCAGTCCCCCTACTTGCCCGATGCGTTAGCACTCTCGCCGGTCGGCTGCCAAAACGGCGATCGCGAGGGCTCCGCTCACCGTTTCAGAATGCCCCGATTTCGGGGGTTTCATCAGGGAGAAGTCCGATGGCGTTTCGTCCGCTCGGCGACCGCGTGCTGGTCAAGCGCGTTGAAGAAGAATCCAAGACCAAGGGCGGGATCATCATCCCCGACACCGCCAAGGAAAAGCCGCAGGAAGGCGAAGTCGTCTCCGTCGGCCCCGGCGCCCGCGATGACAGCGGCAAGGTCAATGCTCTGGAACTGAAGGCTGGCGACCGCATCCTGTTCGGCAAGTGGTCGGGCACGGAAGTGAAGATCGACGGCGAAGACCTGATCATCATGAAGGAATCCGACGTTCTGGGCGTGCTGTCCTAAGCACCCGCGTCGACGACCTTCTTCAATAAAATCCTAGATAGGAGCAGCCCGCATGGCCGCTAAAATCGTACAGTTCAACACCGACGCGCGCGACAAGATGCTGCGCGGCGTCAACGTCCTGGCCAACGCCGTCAAGGTGACCCTGGGTCCGAAGGGCCGCAACGTCGTGATCCAGAAGTCCTTCGGCGCCCCGCGCTCGACCAAGGACGGCGTTTCGGTCGCCAAAGAGATCGAGCTGGAAGACGCCTTCGAGAACATGGGCGCCCAGATGATCCGCGAAGTCGCTTCGAAGACGAACGACAAGGCAGGCGACGGCACCACCACTGCAACCGTTCTGGCTCAAGCCATCGTGCAAGAAGGCCTGAAGGCCGTCGCCGCCGGCATGAACCCGATGGACCTGAAGCGCGGCATCGACAAGGCCGTCGGCCTGGTGCTGGAAGAGATCAAGTCGAACTCCAAGCCGGTCTCCAACAACTCGGAAATCGCGCAGGTCGGCACCATCTCGGCCAACGGCGACTCGGAAATCGGTGAGCTGATCGCTCAGGCGATGGCCAAGGTCGGCAACGAGGGCGTGATCACCGTCGAAGAAGCCAAGACCGCCGACACCACCGTCGACGTCGTCGAAGGCATGCAGTTCGACCGCGGCTACCTGTCGCCCTACTTCATCACCAACGCAGACAAGATGGAGGCCGTCCTCGAAGAGCCGCTCATCCTGCTGTTCGAGAAGAAGCTGACCTCGCTGCAGGCCATGCTGCCGATCCTGGAAGCCGTGGTGCAGTCGGGCCGTCCGCTGCTGATCATCGCTGAGGACATCGAAGGCGAAGCCCTGGCGACCCTGGTCGTCAACAAGCTGCGCGGCGGCCTGCGCGTCGCCGCCGTCAAGGCTCCGGGCTTCGGCGACCGCCGCAAGGCCATGCTGGAAGACATCGCCATCCTGACGGGCGGCCAGGTCATCTCGGAAGACCTGGGCATCAAGCTTGAGTCGGTCACGCTGGACATGCTCGGCAAGGCCAAGAAGGTCTCGATCACCAAGGAAGACACCACCATCGTCGAAGGCGTTGGCGGCAAGGAAGAGATCGAAGCCCGCGTGGCCCAGATCAAGCGCCAGATCGAAGACACCACGTCCGACTACGACAAGGAAAAGCTGCAGGAACGTCTGGCCAAGCTGGCCGGCGGCGTCGCGGTTCTGCGCGTCGGCGGTTCGACCGAAGTCGAAGTGAAGGAAAAGAAGGATCGCGTCGACGACGCCCTGAACGCCACGCGGGCCGCGGCTGACGAAGGCATCGTTCCCGGCGGCGGCATTGCGCTGCTGAAGGCGTCGAAGATCCTGGCTGACGTCAAGGGCGACAACGCCGACCAGAACGCCGGCATCGCCATCATCCGTCGCGCCCTGCAGGCTCCGATCCGTCAGATCTCGGAAAACGCAGGCGTCGAAGGTTCGATCGTCGTCGGCAAGGTGCTGGAGAACAACGAAGCCTCGTTCGGCTTCAACGCCCAGACCGAAGAATACGGCGATCTGGTCAAGATGGGCGTCATCGACCCCGCCAAGGTCGTCCGCACGGCTCTGCAAGACGCCGCTTCGGTCGCCGGCATCCTGATCACGACGGAAGCCGCTGTCGCTGACGCACCCAAGAAGGGCGGCGGCGCTGCTGCTCCCGACATGGGCGGCATGGGCGGCATGGGCGGCATGGACTTCTAAGTCCAAGCCAACCGTTGCTGAAATGCAGAAGGGCGGGGCCGCAAGGCTCCGCCCTTTTTGTTTGTTCAGCCGCCCGCTTCACCGATCTCGCGCCCGGCCAGACGGGCGCCTTCGACCACGCGGGGGTCGTCGCGGGCGGTGGCCAGAATCCAGTCGCGGAAGCGGGCGATCTTGGGCTGAAGGCGGCGGCCGGGCGGGTAGCAGACCCAGTAACCCTCGGCCAGGGCGATGGTCTGGGTGAGGGGGCGCGCCAGAAGGCCCTGCTCGATTTCGCGCGCATAGAGAATGGGCGACCCCAGGGCGACGCCCTGATCGCCCATGGCGGCGGCGACCTCCATCGCCTGATTGTCGGCGGTCAGGCGCGGCGGGGCGGCGGTGTCTGCGGGCGCGACCCCGGCGGCGGCGAACCAGGCGGTCCATTCCGTCGGTTCGCCGATCAGATGGGCGTGTTTGAGGTCTTCAGGCCGCGTCAGGTTCAGCCGGTCGCGCATGGCGGGGGTGCACAGGGGGGTGAAGACGCCCGGCATCAGAAAGCGGCTCTCCAGCCCCGGCCAGCGGCCTGAACCGAACCGGATCGCCAGATCCAGCCCGTCGCCGCCCAGGGTGGACAGGGTGGCGCTGGTGTCGACCCGCACCGCCAGATCGGGATTGGCCAGCTGGAAGCCGCCCAGCCGCGTCGCCAGCCACTGGGTCGCCATGGTCTGCAGGGTGGTGATGGCCAGCACGCCCTGATCGGCGTCAGTGACCTCCGTCACCGCGCGGCGCAGCAGGCTGATGGCCTCGGTCGCCGCCGAGCCCAGCCGTTCCCCCTCCGGCGTCAGCGCCACCTGCCGGGCGCCGCGCACGAACAGGGCGCGGCCCAGCCGCTCCTCCAGATCGCGGATGCGCCAACTGACGGCGGCCTGGGTCATGCCCAGGGCCTCGGCGGCGCGGGTGAAGCTGAGCAGGCGCGCCGCCGCCTCGAACACGCGCAGGGCGTCCAGGGGAATGCGGGAAAGACTGTCTGACATAGGCTGGCCTTATGTATCGCCGCCATGGTCTCGTTTGTCAGACCTCCGCGTCAAGCCCAATATGGCGACAGGAAAGGAGATCAAGCCATGGAAGAAATGCACCGCACACATAAGGAACCCGTGTGGGGATGGGTGGACGAGATCGCCCTGATCGCCCGCACGATCCAGCGCCGCCAGCCGCGCCGCCGGATGCGCCCCTTGCCGATCCCCATGGAGGCGCCACAAGCGGGGCTCGGACGGGTCGAATGTCCCGTCCGCCGCTGATCTGAAGGCCGGGGGCTCGCCTCAGGCACAACCTTTGCGCGCCTTCACGGTTCGAAAAGGCTGTCGTGCCAAGGTGAGACCATGACCCCCGTCCAGACACCTGCTGATCTTCGCCCCATCACAGCCCTGCGCTTCGGCGCGGCGATCTGGGTGGCCATCTACACCTTCTGGGAAAACCTGGCGGGCGCCGGGCGGTCCGGCCTGGTGGACAAGGGCTATCTGGGGGTCGAACTGTTCTTCGTCCTGTCCGGCTTCATCCTCAGCCACGTCTATCTGCAGGCGGCGGGCGAGAAGCAGTTCTCGTATCGCGGCTTCCTGTGGGCGCGGATCGCGCGGGTCTATCCGCTGCATCTGGCGACCCTGATCGGGGTGGGGCTTCTGGCCGCCGCGGCCCTGATCGCGGGCATGAGCGTGGACGGCAATGTGCTGAGCTGGCCTGCGCTGCCCGCCAATCTGCTGATGCTGCACGCCTGGGGGCTGGCGCCGGTGGCGGGGTGGAACCATCCGTCCTGGTCGATTTCGGCGGAATGGTTCGCCTATCTGTGCTTCCCCCTGTTCGCCTTTGTCTTCTGGCGGCTGCGCGACAAGCCCGTGGCGGCGGTCGTGGGGGCGGCGGCCTTCCTGACCGTGCTCTATTTCGTGTTCGAACAGGTTGCGGGCTTCCCCCTGACCGAGGCGACCTTCCGCTGGGGCGCGCTGCGGATCGTGCCTTGCTTCGCCCTGGGCTGCGCCCTGTACCTGGTTTACCGCAAAGCCCCGCTGAAGGCGCCGTGGACGGCGTCGGCGGCCTCCTTCGCCCTGATGATCCTGAGCGCCGCCCTGGGCCTGTGGGACGGGATCACCGTCCTGTTCGCCGGCGCGCTGATCCTGTCATTGGCCTCGCTGCCGAACGCGCGGGCCGGCGTGCTGGCGTCCAAGCCCGCCGTCTATCTGGGGGAGATCAGCTATTCGGTCTATATGGTCTGCGTGCCGTGGAAGCTGCTGTCGATCAATCTGGCGGCCAAGCTGACGGACGCCCCGGACAAGCAACTTCACATTTTTGTGTGGTTGGCGATTCTGGCGCTTTTGCCGGTCGTGGCGGCGGTGTCCTATCACCTGGTCGAACGCCCGGCCCGCAAGGCTTTGCGGGGGATGGCCGATCGGCGGAAAAAGTCGTCAAGTCAGAAAAAATCCAACGACGATACGCCGGAAAGGGTTTTTCAATCCTGACGTGGTGTGGTGTAACCGCCACAACGACGGGCAGCATACAGTTACAGCATGTTTAAACGGCTCAAAGCCGCTGCGGTTGCAGCGACCCTAGGTTTCGTCACGCTGGGCGCCGTCCCATCCGCCGCGAACGCCAGCGAGCCGTATTGGCAGTGCGTGACCTTCGCGCGCATGTTCTCGGGCATCAACATCTTCGGCGACGCCTGGACCTGGTGGCGTCAGGCCACCTCCAACTTCCGCACCGGCAAGGCGCCTGAAACCGGTTCGGTCCTGGTCTTCCGCCCCGAGGGTCGCATGAGCCGGGGCCACGTCGCCGTCGTCTCCGACATCCTGACCGACCGCGTGGTCCGCGTGACCCACGCCAACTGGGGCGGCAGCCGCGGCAAGGTCGAGGAGAACGTCACCGTCGTCGACGTCTCGCCCGCCAACGACTGGTCGCAGGTCAAGGTCTGGTACAACCCGATCAACGGCCTGGGCACCACCGTCTATCCGACCTACGGCTTCATCTATAAAGGCGCGCGCGACGCCTTCGACGCGGGCCGCCAGATCGCCGCCAATGCGACCGCCCAACCCCAGCCTCAGGCGCCGGGCCAGCATTAAGCCCGACTTGCGCGCCATCCCCTTGCGGGCGATAGGCGTGGCATGACCCAATCCAGCGACATCACCTACGCCGGCTATCTGGCGTTGGACGACCTGCTTTCGGCCCAGCATCCGCTGTCGGACGAACACGACGAGATGCTGTTCGTCGTCATCCACCAGACCAAGGAGCTGTGGCTCAAGCAGATTCTGCACGAGGTGGCCCTGGCCCAGACCATGGTGCGCAGCGGCGATCTGGTGCCCGCCTACAAGAGCCTGGCGCGGGTGTCGCGCATCCAGGCGGTGATGACCCAGAGCTGGGACATCCTGTCGACCATGACCCCGTCCGACTATCTGCGGTTTCGCGGTTCGCTGGGGTCGTCCTCCGGTTTCCAGAGCGACCAGTTCCGCCGTTTCGAGGCGATGCTGGGCCTGAAGGACTCCAGCTTCCTGAAGTTCCACGTCGACCGGCCCCAGGCCCATGAGGCGCTGAAGGCCGCCATTGCCGCGCCCAGCCTCTATGACGACGCTCTAGCCCAGTTGGCCATCGCGGGCCTGCCTGTGCCCGTCACGGTGCTGAACCGCGACGTGACCCAGTCCTATGAGCCGTCAGAGGCGGTCGAAGCGGCCTGGCTGGAGGTTTACCGCGACACCGAGCGCTGGTGGGCCCTGTATCAACTGGCCGAGAAGCTGGTCGATCTGGACGACGCCCTTCTGACCTGGCGGCACAAGCATGTAGTCACGGTCGAGCGGATCATCGGTCGTCGTCGTGGGACGGGCGGGACGGAAGGCGCGGCCTATCTGGCCTCGACCCTGACCAAGCGCTGCTTCCCTGAACTCTGGTCGCTGCGCACCAAGCTGTGACCTTGTTTTGATGGCGCGGGCGGCAACCTTCGCCGCCTCTGTCCATTTCGCCGTTTGACCGCATTTGCGGAAGGCTGAACGCCGAAGGACGACGAGATGAGCAATCCCAACGCCCACGACATCAAGGTATTGAACGGACTGATCGAAACCACGCTGGATAGCGCTGACGGTTATCGCGAAGCCGCCGAGGAAACCCAGGACGCCCATTATCGCGACCTGTTCGAACGCCGCAGCGCCGAACGCACCAAGGTGGTCGACGACCTGTCCGCCGCCGTGCGCGGCCTGGGCGGTGATCCAGAATCATCCGGCTCCATTCTGGCCAAGGCCCACCGCGCCTTTCTGGACGTGAAACACGCCCTGCTGCGCAATGATGATTCCGTCGTCGGTTCGATCAACAGCGGCGAGAACTTCATCGCCGACAAGTTCGAGAAGTCGCTGGAGGACGGCGCCATCTCGGCCACCACGCGCGAGATCATTCGCCGCGCCTATGCCGCGATCAAGACCGGGCACGATCAGATGGAGGGGCTGAAACACAGCCTGGAGGGCCAGCGCGACGCCTCCAACCCGCTGTTTCCGAACTAGCGGATCCGCATCGTCCAAAGAAAAAGGCCCCGGCGCGATCGCCGGGGCCTTCGTCTATTCCGTCAGAAGCAGGATTTATGCTTCTTCGCTGGGCTTGTCGGCCGATCCGGTGACCGGAACGACGGCGCCCTTGGCCGGACGAACCGTCTGACGCTCGGCGATGCGCGCCGACTTACCGCGGCGGTCGCGCAGGTAGTACAGCTTGGCGCGACGCACGACGCCGCGGCGCTTCACTTCGATCGACTCGACGTTCGGCGACAGGATGGGGAATTTGCGCTCGACGCCTTCGCCGAACGAAATCTTGCGGACCGTGAAGGTCTCGTTCACGCCGCCGCCGTCACGGGCGATGCAGACGCCTTCGAAGGCCTGAACGCGCTCGCGCTCGCCTTCCTTGATCTTCACGTTGACGCGCAGGGTGTCGCCGGGCTGGAAGTCCGGGATCTTGCGGTCGCCCAGAACGCGGGCTTTTTCTTCGGCAGCGATCTGCTGAACGATATTCATTCTATTTCTCCTCGAGCTTTGCGCTCTTTACCTGTGATTTGGCGGAATGCGCTTCCCAGAGGTCTGGGCGGCGTTCCCGCGTCGTTAGCTCCCGTTGCGCCTGACGCCATTGGTCGACCTTCTTGTGGTCGCCCGACAGCAGCACTTCGGGAATATCCAGCCCCTCGAACGTCCGCGGTCGCGTGTACTGCGGGTGTTCCAGAAGCCCATCCTCGAAGCTTTCGGACGACAGGCTGTCGCCTGAGCCGAGCACGCCGGGGATCAGTCTTACGCACGCCTCGATCGCGACCATCGCCGCCGCCTCGCCGCCGGCGAGAACCGCGTCTCCGACCGAGACCTCCTCGAACCCGCGTGCGTCAAGCACCCGCTGATCCACCCCCTCGAAACGGCCGCACAGCACGACGATCCCGTCGGCCCCACCCTTTTCAGGCGAGACCCATTCCTTGACGCGCGCCTGGGTCAGGGGCCTGCCCCTGGCGCTCATGTACAAAAGCGGCCGCTTTGGTCCCGACAGGCTATCGACCGCCCGAGCCACAACGTCCGCCTTAAGCACAGCACCTGGCCCGCCACCCGCAGGAGTGTCGTCCAGGAAGCCGCGCGTATCTGTGGAAAAGGCGCGGATGTCAACCGTTTCAAGCGCCCACAGCCCCCTCTCGCGCCAGGCCGTGCCGATCAGCGACACGCCGAGCGGGCCGGGAAAGGCGTCGGGGAACATGGTCAGGACGGTCGCGGTGAAGGGCATGGCGGCGGCTCATACACATAAAGTCGGAAAACTCCGACTCTGACCTTTCCCTCTCCGTGCCGGGAGGGTGGCTGAGCGGGCGGGCGCCTCGAATGCGTCGCCTTGCCGTCCCCACCCGGTCGCTTCGCGACCACCCCCCCCGAAGGGGAGGGAGAGGCCGTTTAGTTCGCTGGCTTGCCGCCGCCCGCTGCGATCCAGGCGTTGATCTGATCCTCCAGCACGTCGAGCGGCACGGAGCCTGAGCCAAGGACCACGGCGTGGAAGTCCTTGATGTCGAAGCGGTCGCCCAGGGACGCACGGGCCTTGTCGCGCAGTTCCTCGATCTTCAGTTCGCCGATCTTGTAGCTGGTCGCCTGGCCGGGGTTGGTGATGTAGCGCTCGACTTCCTTGACGATGTCGCGCTCCGACAGCAGCGAGTTCTGGCGGAAATAATCGATCGCCTGTTCACGGCTCCAGCGTTTGGCGTGCAGGCCCGTGTCGGTCACCAGACGCACCGCTCGCCACAGCTCGGTCGAGAGACGGCCGAAGTCGGAATAGGGGTCCTGATAGAAGCCCATCTCCTTGCCCAGACGCTCTGCATAAAGTCCCCAACCCTCGGCGTATGCGCCGTATCCGCCGAAACGGCGGAAGCGCGGCAGGCCTTCGATCTCCTGGGCGTAGGCGATCTGGAAATGGTGGCCCGGCGCGCCCTCGTGATAGCTGATGCCCTCAATCTGGGGCTTCAGGACCTGGGTCATGTCCGACAGGTTGACGTAGTAGATGCCGGGGCGCGAACCGTCAGGGGCCGGGGCGTTATAGAAGGCGATGGCCGCCGTCGCCTCGCGGAACGGTTCGACCGCGCGGACCTCCAGCGCCGCCTTGGGCAGGGTCGAGAACCACTGCGGCGCCACGTCCATCACCTGGGCGACGAAGGCGCGGGCGTCGGTCAGATACTGTTCTTTGCCCTCAGCCGTGTTCGGATACTGGAAGCGCGGATCGGTCTTCAGCAAGACGAAGAAGTCCTGCAGCGAGCCGGTGAAGCCGATCTGGGCCTTGACCGCCTCCATCTCGCGCTGGATGCGGGCGACCTCTTGCAGGCCCGTCTGGTGGATCTGGTCGGCGGTCAGGTCGGTCGTGGTCGAGAGCTGGAGGCGGGCGTTGTAATAGGCCTCGCCGTCCGGCAGGCGCCAGACGCCTGCGTCGCTGTCGGCTTGAGGCTGAACCTGGGTCAGGGCGGTCAGGACCGTCTCGAACCCGCGCTTGTAGGAGCCGGTCAGGGCGGTGCGGGCCGAGGCCAGCAGCCGGTCCTTGGCCGCCTGGTCCGTGTCGAGGGCAGCGACCTTCTTCTGGAAGTCGGCCCAGACCGGGTTGTCGGCGCCGGTGTCGAACGGGGCGCCGGTGATGACGTTGCGGGTGCTGTCCAGCGAGGGCTGGAAGACGAACCGGGGCGAGACGACGCCGGCGGCGGCGCGCGTCTTCAGGGTGGCGGCGACCTGATCCATCTGGCGCTCGGCGTCGTTCAGACGGGCCACATAGGCCTCGGCGTCCGAGACGCTGGCGACGCGGTGATTATTGATCAGGAAGATCGGCAGGCTGGTCGTCGGATTGCCCATGGCCGTGAACTGGAAGCTCCAGTTGCGCCACTGGTTGGAGGTACGGGCCTGTTCAACGCCGTATTCGAACATCCGCCACGATAGTTTCGCCTGCGGGCTGAGCTTGGCCGGATCGAACTGGGCCTTCATCTGGGCCAACTGGGCCTCCTGCAGCGCCAGGGCCCGGTCCGCGGCGGCGTCGGAGACATCATCCAGCTTGTCGTAATCCGTCTTCAGGCCCAGGGCGGTCATTGACTGGGGACTGAGGGCGATGCGGGCCTGGAAGGCCTGTTCGAAGAAGGCGTTCAGCCGGGCGTCCTCGCTCTGGGCCGCTGCGGCCGGAGCGACAGGCGTGGTCTGGGCCAAGGCCGGCGCACCGGGCAGGACGGCCATGACGGCCACGGACGAAATCAGGAAACGACGCATCAACAACCCCTCAGAAGCGAAGCGGGCAGCTTCGACGCCATCGGCGCCCGGCGCAATGGCCTGCGCCGTTTCGGCCTTGCGGTGTTCCGTCGCTGTCCGCCGCCAAGGCCATGCAACCGGAAACCGCGATCGGCGTTTCGACAGCTTGACCATACAAGAAGGGGTTCTCTCCATGCGCAAGATCATCGCTCTGTCCGTCGTCGCCGCCGCCCTGGCCGTGTCGGCCTGCAACACCATTTCCGGCGTCGGACGCGATGTGGCGGCGGCGGGTTCGGCCGTCAGCTCGACCGCCGAGAGCGCCAAGAAATAGTCGGGGCGACGCCCTGCCGACCGGCCGATCCTGCGGGAACAGTCGTTCTCGGCGCCGTCATCTGACGGTGTTATGCTCGGACTGACCTCAACAGGAGACGGACTATGGGCTTTCTCGACAACGTATTGAACGGTCTGGGCGATGACGCCGCGGGCGGTCTGGGCGATCTGCTGAAAGGGCAGGGCGGCGTCGGCGGTCTGGTGGAGAAATTCAACCAGGCCGGGCTCGGCGACGTGGTCGGCTCCTGGGTCGGCAAGGGCGCCAACGCCGCAATTTCGGCCGAGCAGATCCAGGCCGTCATCGGCCATGGCCCTATCGCTGACATCGCCGCCAAGATGGGCATCTCGCCGCAACAGGCCAGCGAAACCCTGGCCGGACTGTTGCCCGAGGCCATCGACCGGCTGACGCCGGGCGGTCAGACCGCCGGGGCCGATGACCTGTTGAACAAACTGCCGGGCGGTCTTGGCGGCCTGGGCGGAATGATCGGCGGCTTCCTCAAGCGCTGATGGACTTGGCCGCCTTGCGGGTTTCCAGCGTCAGCCTGATCCATTCCAGCGCGCAGAACAGCACGGCGATCAGACCCAGCGCGGCGGCGAACTGGAACATGGGCGCAAACCCTGCCCGGTCCACCAGTTCGCCGAGCGGCGCCCGCCCCAGGGTGCCGATCAGCAGGGCCAAAGAGGTGAAGACGGCGAACTGAACCGCGCCGAACAACCGGTTCGACAGCGCCGACAGATAGGCGACGAAGGCCGCGCCCGCAAAGCCGCCCGCGATGTTCTCGCCCGCGATGGCGGCCATCAGCCGGGCCAGGGGCTCGCCGACGCCGAAGGTTCCGAACAGGGCATAAAGGCCGGTGGCCCGCATGAAGGGGTCGATCACCGGCGCGCCCATGGCCAGATCCATCATCAGCAGATTGGTCGCGGCGCTGATGACCGCGCCGATCAGCAGGCAGGGCATCCGGCCGATGACCAGCAGGGCCCATCCGCCCAGCGCGATGCCCAGCAGGGTCATGAAGACGCCGAAGGTCTTTGAGGCCAGGGCGACCTCGGTCATGGTGTGGCCCAGGGCGCCGCCCTCGGTCCCCATATAGAAGGGGTAGGCGAACGGCCCCCACACGCCGTCGGTGATCCGATAGCTGAGGATCAGGCCCAGCACGATCACCGCGCCCCAGCCCAGACGTCCCATCAACTCGACCAGGGGCGCCAGAATGGCGTCATAGAACCGCTCGCCCAGGCCGCCGTGGGCGGCGGAGGCGGAGGCGGAGGCGACGGTCTTGCGCCCGCGCCAGACCAGGCCGCCCGCCAGGATAGCAGGCAGCAGGACGGCGGCGGCGACGATCAGCGGCCCCCAGGTCTGGATGAAGGTTCCGGCGCTGGGCGCGGGCGTGGTCGTCAGGGCTGAAACCATGAAACGGATCAGCATGAAGGCGGCCCAGCCCCAGGCCGCAAGCGTGATGATCAGGGCCGCGCGGCGCAGGCCGGGCGTCGCAACCCGTTCCCGCGCGATCGCCTGAGCGGCCTCGCGCTCGGGTTCGGGGGCGATGAACGCGCCGATCAGGCCAAGGCCCATAAGCCCCGCGCCGATCAGGAAGGTCGAAGGCCAGCCCAGCACATCGGCCAGGATCAAGGCGCCCGCGCCGCCGACAAGGGCCGCCGTGCGGAAGCCCAGTTGATAGACTGCGGACAGCAGGTCCACCGGCGCGCGGTCGTCCGCCGCCTCGATCCGCCAGGTGTCGATGACGATGTCCTGCGTCGCCGAGACGAAGGCGCCGACGGCGGCGGCCAGGGCCAGGGCGCCGATGGCGTTGCTGGCGGGGTGGGACACGGCGATGACGACGAAGGTCAGAGCCAGAATGATCTGGCAGACGATCATCCAGGATCGTCTCTGCCCCAATCGCCCGACGCCGGGCAGACGCAGCCCGACAGCCGGGGACCACAGAAACTTGAAGGCGCCGAACAGGCCGACCCACGACAGGACGCCGATGGTGGCCACCGACACGTTCACCGCCGTCAGCCAGGCGTTCAATGTGCCGAACAACATGGCGAAGGGCAGGCCGGACGAGAAGCCCAGCAGCAGCATGGCCAGGGTGCGCCGCTCGCGGAAAGCGGCTTTCAGAACGCCCAGTCCCTTGGGTTGAGGTCGAAGCGCCGCGACCTCAGAAGCGGGCGTTGATGTCTGGTGGTTCATGCACGGCTCCGACGGCGGCCAAAACGCGGACGCCTGTATTCATCCGACCTTGGCGTGTCCGTCGGCGTTCGTCCAGCGGGCCAGAGCGGCGCGGAGCGAGGCGGCGTCCAGCGGCTTGACCAGATGGTCGTTCATTCCGGCCTCCAGACAGGCCCGGCGGTCCTCGGCGAAGGCGTTGGCGGTCAGGGCCAGGATGGGCGTCGAATCACCCGCGGCCCGGATCGCGCGGGCGGCGGCGGGGCCGTCCATGCCCGGCATGCGCATGTCCATGAAGACCAGATCATAACGGGCGCGGCTGACGGCCTCGACCGCCTCGGCGCCCGTGGCTGCGGTTTCGACGACGCAGCCCTCGCGGCGCAGCAGGGTGCGGGCCAGAAGGGCGCCGACCGGATTGTCCTCGGCTAACAGCACCCGCGTGCCGGCGAAACGGGCCGGGGCGACGCGGTCGTCTTCGGGCGCCGCAATGGGGGCTGCGGTCTCGCTGGCGACGTCGCCGACGGCGGCCAGGACCCGCTCGACCAATGAGGCGCGGCGCAGGGGCTTGATCAGATAGCCGTGGAAGCCAGCGGACCGATAACGGGCGATCAGGTCACGCTCGGACGGCTTCAGCAGGATGATGGCGCGGCTCGTCTCGGGATGGGGCGCCAGCTCAGCTTTTGGCGCGCTGGCGTGATCGATCAGGGCGACCGGCGCGTCAGCCGCCACCAAGCCGCCGGAGGCCGCGATCTGTTCGACGGCGGCCGACAGGATGAAGGGGTGAGGCGAGCGCACGGCTACGGTCTGGCCCTCAAGCGGACGGCCGCGAGGCGCAGCGACGACATCGAACGGGGCGATGAAGCGGAAACGGGCGCCGGGGCCGTCGGGCCGATCCTCGACCTGGACGGTCCCGTCCATGGCGGCGGCCAGTTTGCGCACGACCGCCAGACCCAGGCCCGCGCCGTCATGGCGCACGGCGTCCGACGAATCGGCATGGCCGAACTCCTCGAAGATGCGGTCGCGGGCTTCAGGGGCGACGCCCGGCCCGGTGTCGTCGACGATGAAGGCCAGGCGCGGGCGGTTTGGATCGCGGTCTGCGCATTCGACCGATATCCGCACCCCGCCGGTCTCAGTGAACTTGACCGCATTGCCCGCCAGATTGAACAGGACCTGACGCAGGCGCCCTTCGTCGGCCAGAATGTCCGGGGCGTCGGCGGCGACGGACCAGACGATCTCCAATCCCTTGTCATGGGCGCGGGGGCTGAGCAATTCGGCGACGCCGCGCACCAGCCCCTCCAGATCGACCGGCGCCAGATCGAACTCCAGCGCGTGGGCCTCCAGCCGGGCATAGTCGAGCAGGTCGTTGACCAGACCCAGCAGATGCTCCGCCGATTGGCGTGCGGTTTCGGCATAGGCGCGCTGGGCGCCGTTCAGAGGCGTGTTCTGCAACAGATTGATCATGCCTATGACGCCGTTCAGGGGCGTGCGCATCTCGTGGCTCATCAGCCGCAGGAATTGCTGGGCGGGATCGACGGCGTCCGCTGCGCCGTCCTCGATCAGGTTCGCTGTTGTCCGTCGCGCCATGGCCGCTCTCCGTAGGGCGGTGAGGATAGGAGGGGCGGGTTAAGGATTGTCTGCGCGCATGGCTCCATCATGAGTGGAGGAAGGGCGTCTGTTCCCCTTCGTCTTCACGCACGCCGAACCCGCCGTCGCTGCGCGCGGCGACACGGCGGTCGAAATCAGCCTCGGCGCCCACGGTGTTGCGACGATAGATCAGGGCCTCGGCGATATGGCGGCGCAGCACGCCGGTCGCTCCGTCCAGATCCGCGATGGTGCGCGCCAGCCGCAGGGTGCGGGTCCAGCCGCGCGCCGTCAGCGCCCCCGCCTCGCCCGCGCGCATCAGCAGCATCCGTCCCGCCTCATCTGGCGTGGCGAAACGGTCCAGGGTGTCGCCGGATGCGCGGGCGTTCAGGCCATGCGCCGGATCGAGCCCTGCGGCCCGCACCCGCTCCTCCTGCATGGCGCGGGCGGCGGCGACACGGGCCCTGGCCTCGGCCGTGCCTTCGGCGGGCGGCGGCAGGGCCATGTCGGCGGCGGTGACCGGCGGCGTCTCCACGGTCAGGTCGATGCGGTCGAACATGGGGCCGGAAATGCGGTTTTGGTAATCGCGCTGACAACGCGGGGCCTTGCCGCAGGCGCCGCGCCCGGCCCCGCCCATGCCGCAGCGGCAGGGGTTCATGGCCGCCACCAACTGGAACCGCGCGGGATAGCGGACATGGGCGTTGGCGCGGGCCACCACGATCTCGCCCGTCTCCAGCGGCTGCCGCAGGGAATCCAGCGCCTGGGCCGAATATTCCGGCAACTCGTCCAGGAACAGCACGCCGTTGTGCGCCAACGAGGCCTCGCCCGGTTTGGCGCGCAGGCCCCCGCCGGTCAGGGCCGCCATCGAGGCGGAGTGGTGCGGACTGCGGAAGGGGCGGTCCCGCGTCAGGGCGCCGCGCTCGATCAGGCCCGCGATGGACCAGACCATCGAAGTCTCCAGCAGTTCCTGGGACGTCAGGGGCGGCAACAGGCCGGGCAGGCGTTGCGCCATCATCGACTTGCCCGATCCCGGCGGGCCGATGAACAGCAGATTGTGACCGCCCGCCGCCGCGATCTCCAGCGCGCGCTTGGCGCTTTCCTGACCCTTGACCTCGCGCAGATCGGGCACGACGCCGCCGGACGCCAGGGGGCCGGGATCAGGCGCCCGCAGCACCTGGGTTCCCTTGAAATGGTTGATCAGGCTGATCAGCGAGCGCGGGGCCAGAATGCGCGCGCCGCCCGCCCAGGCCGCCTCTGGCCCTGAAACCTCGGGGCAGATCAGACCCAGGCCCATGGCGTCGGCGGAGACGGCGGCGGGCAGGGCGCCGCCCACGCGCGCGATCTGCCCGTCCAGACCCAGTTCGCCGATGGCGGCCCAGCCGTCCAGGGCGTCGGGCGCGATCACCCCCATGGCCGCCATCAGGGCCAGGGCGATGGGCAGGTCGAAATGGCTGCCTTCCTTGGGCAGGTCGGCGGGCGCCAGATTGGCGATGATGCGTTTGGCGGGCAGGGCCAGGCCGATGCCCGCAAAGGCGCCGCGCACCCGCTCCTTGCTTTCGGCGACCGCCTTGTCGGGCAGGCCGACGATGTTGAAGATCGTCGGCCCGTCGTTGCCGATCAACTGGACCTCGACGTCCACGCGCCGGGCCTCGACCCCGTCAAAAGCGACCGTGACAACCCGCGCGACCATGCTGCTCCCCCGCTGTTGCTGAGGAACGAAACACGAACCGAAATCTAATTCAAGTGGCGGTCACGCAACCTGTGCGGCGCGCTTCTTCTCAATGACGTCCCACATCAGCGCCGTGGCGTCGATGCCGGTGAAGGTCTTCAACTGCTGGGCGCCGGTGGGGGAGGTGACGTTGATCTCGGTCAGATAGTCGCCGATCACGTCGATGCCGACGAAGATCAGGCCGCGTTCCTTCAGCGTGGGGCCGATGGCCTTGCAGATCTCAAGATCGCGCGGGGTCAGTTCGACCGGCATGGCCGTGCCGCCGACGTGCAGGTTCGAACGCACGGCGCCCGCAGCGGGCACGCGGTTGATGGCGCCGACCGGTTCGCCGTCGATCAGCAGGATGCGCTTGTCGCCCTTGGACACGGCGGGAATGAATTTCTGGATCACCAGGGGATCGCGGCTGCCTGCGGCGTGGATCTCGATCAGGGCGTCCAGATTGGGGTCGTCGGCGCGCAGCTTGACCACGCCCGATCCGCCATTGCCGTGCAGCGGCTTCAGCACCACCTCGCCGTGCTTCTTGTGGAAGGCGGTCAGGGCGACGGGATCGGCGGAGATCAGGGTCGGGGGCTGCAGGCCGGGGAAGGCCGTGACCATCAGCTTCTCGGGCGCCGAACGGACCTGGGCGGGGTCGTTGACCACCAGGGTCTTGGGGTGGACCGTCTCCAGCAGATAGGTGGCGGTGACATAGGCCATGTCGAACGGCGGGTCCTGGCGCATCAGGATGACGTCCACGTCTTCGGCCAGATCCAGCGTCTCCCAGTCGCCGAAATCGACGTGGTTTCCGGCCTCGCGCCGCACGGTGATCGCACGGGCACGGCAGTAGAGACGGCCCTCCTCCAGCGCCAGGGTGCGGAAGTCATAGACCCATTGCTTGTGACCGCGCGCCTGGGCGGTCTCGGCCATCAGGAAGCTGGTGTCCGAGGAGATGTCGACGGCCTCGATCGGGTCCATCTGGATGGCGATCTTGAGAGTCATGGGCTGGGGCCTATCGCGCGTCGCGCTGCTTGGGGCCCGTCCGACGCGCTGCGCTGGGGCCTGTGGATGTCAGAAAGGGGCTGGGCGCGTCGGTCAGTCGATCTGGCGCGCTTCTTCGGCCAGCATGATCGGCACGCCTTCGCGGATCGGATAGGCCAGCTTGGCGCCCGCCGAGATCAGTTCATTGGCGTTGCGGTCATAGGTCAGCTTGCCGCGCGTGACCGGGCAGACCAGCACTTCGAGCAGGCGCGGATCGACCGAGACGGGGGTGTTGAAAGCATCACTCATTGTATGGGCCTATCGCGTCTTGCTCTGCTTGAGGTCGTTGTAGGGGGCCTTGTCGCATCGCGCTACTGCATGGAGGGAGAGGCGTCGTCACCGCCGTCTGCGGCGTCGATCCGCATCAGGGCGATCAGGGCCTCCGAGCGCGGCAGCAGGCTGACGGCCTCCAGCAACGCCTGTTTCTCGGCCGGTTCGAACGGCAGGGCCATGGACAGGCTGTTGACCAGAGCCTCCATCGGCGCGCTCTCGGCCGTCTCCCAGTCGATGTCCAGCGACCGGTGCGCCAGATAGTTGCGCAGGGCGTCCAGGAAGGCGTGGCGGTCGAAGTCGGGTTCCTCCGGCGGCGAGGCCAGATCCGCCTCATAGGCGTCGAAGGCGGCGCGGACCTGACGATAGGGGGCCTTGGACGGCAGTTCGGCGGCGATGCGGAACCGCGACACCCCGGTCAGGGTGATCAGATAGCGCCCATCGGAGGTTTCCGCGAAGCTGGTGATCCGCCCGGCGCATCCGACCGGCGACAGACCGGGCAGGGCGGGGGTTCCGCCGACCGGCTGGACCAGGCCGATGATCCGGTCCCCGGCCATGGCGTCGTCGATCATGTTCAGATAGCGCGGCTCGAAGATGTTCAGCGGCAGCTGGCCGCGCGGCAGCAGAATGACCCGGTCCAGCGGAAAGACCGGGATCACCTGCGGCAGGTCCAGCGCCCTGACATAGCTTTGGGGCATGGGCCGCCGTCCCGTTACGAAAAGAGGATCGAGGACAGACGGCGTCGCCCGTCCTTGGCCACGTCCGAGTTCAGGCCCGCCGCCTCGAAGATGACCAGCAGCTGCTTGCGCGCCGCCTGTTCGTTCCACTCGCGGTCGGTCTTGATGATGTGCAGCAGATTGTCGACCGCGCCCTTGAAGTCGCCCGCCGCGCTCTGGGCTTCGGCCAGGTCAAAGCGCGCCTGATGGTCGTTCGGGTCCGCGGCGACCTTGCTCTCCAGCTCGGCGGAGGCGCCGGCGGGGGCTTTCGCGGCCAGGGCCAACTGAGCGCGCACGCTCTGGACCGTGGGCTCCTTGGTGTCCTGCGGGGCCATGGCGATGGTCTGCAGCGCCTGTTCGCGGTCGCCGTCGGCCAGATAGACCCGCGCCATACCGGCGATGGCCTTTTCGTTCTCAGGCTCGATCTGCAGCACATGGGCGAAGGCCTGTGCGGCGCCGCCCAGATCATTCAGGCCAAGGGATTCCTCGCCCAGATCCAGCAGCTGCGCCGTTTCGGTCGAACCACCCTGGCCGCCGGTCAGCTTGTCGATGAAGGCCTTGATCTGGCTATCGGGGATTGCGCCCTGGAAGCCGTCGACCGGCTGGCCGTTGACGAAGGCGTAGACCGTCGGGATCGACTGCACCCGCAGCTGGCCCGCATAGGCCGGGTTGGCGTCCACATCGATCTTGACCATCTTCACCGCGCCCTTGGCGGCGCGCACGGCCTTCTCCAGCGCCGGGCCAAGCGTGCGGCACGGGCCGCACCAGGTGGCCCAGAAGTCGACGATGACCGGCTGATGCTTCGAGGCCTCGATGACGTCGGTCATGAAGGAGGCGTCCGTGCCTTCCTTGATCAGGTCGCCTGAGAGGTTCGGGTCTAGGGTCGGATCAACGAGGGTCATGGCGGGGTCCGTGCAGGGTCTGTCAGGTTCAACGGTCCAGATGGCGTCGGGATGCGTCGGCATCAAGCGTTGAATTGGCCGAAAGCGCCGGACGCGGGGTCCGCGACCGCCAGCCCGCGTCTTTCAGGGCCGGGGCGTGGGTCCGGCTGACAGGAGCCTTCAGGCCGCCCGTCAGGGTGATTTCGCCCGCGCCGCGCCGCCAGCGCACGCTCTCGACCGCCTCCGCCGCCACCCACCAGGACCGATGCACCCGCCAGCCTTGGGCGCCCGACAGTTCGTCCAGTGCGTCGGTAAAGCGCAGGGTGATCAGCTCCTCGCCCGCATCGGTGTGGACCTTCAGATAATGGTCGTGGGCCTCGACCGCGATGAGGCGCGCGGCGCGGCGTCGGGCCGACAGCCGCCGCCGGAAGGCCGCCTCGGCCTCGGGCAAAGGCGGGGCGATGAGGATGCGAGTGGTGACGCGGGCGGGCGGCCTTCGCCAGACAAGCGCGCGGACCGTGATCACCGCCAGCAATATGGGCCAGGCCTGCCACGACAGTTTCAGATAGGCGGACCAGCTGTAAGCCTCGCCGATCAGCAGGTGCTGGGCCGTCAGCACCAGCAGGGCCGTCGGCGGCGCCGCCAGAACCGAAACCGCCAGCAGCCGCCGCCACAGGACGCCGATGCGTCGGCTCAGCCAGGCGTCGAGGGCGATGGCCAGCCCGCCCGCGCCCAGAATGCAGATCATCCAATACAGATAGCGGACCGGAACGGAGGCGCGGTCCCAGCTCAGGGGCGCCAGGAACCCCATCAACAGGCCGATGGCGCACAATATGGCCAGGTCGATCAGCCCGCGCCGCATCGCCGTCGTCATGACCCCGCTGTCCATCCTGTCCCGTTCACGCAGTTCCGGCGCCGCTCGCGAAGAAGGCCTAGCGACCGCCCGTGCGTCCGACAATGGAGATCGCCCTGCATCCCCTCTCGATTGGAAATCCAGTGTCGCAACCCCGGCCATTCTCCCTGACCTTGAGCGGCCTGATCCTGGCCGCATCAATCGCGACCTCGCCCGCCCTGGCCCAGGTTCCGGGCGACGATGTCAATCTGCGCCCCAATCCCGCCGTCGCCTGTCATGTGGGCCTTTATCGTCTGGCGGACGGCGGCTGGGTGGATGTCGCGCCCCTGCCGGAGGCGGGTCTGCGCTGGCGGCGTCTGGACGGATCGAGCGGACGGATGACGCTCAGCGCCGACGGCCTGTGGATCAGCACCCTGGGCGGGACGCGCCGCGTCGAGGGGCCGCAGCCGCAACTGGGCGCCTGCGGCGAGAACCGGATCGTCTTTGAAGGCCGGGCCGGGCGGCGCATCAGCCAGCAGGTTCAGGACGTCGTCTTCACCGGACACGGCGGAACCCGGCTGACGGGGCGGCTGATCCTGCCGCCGGGCGCGGGCTCCGCGCCGATCATCGTCGAGGTGCATGGATCGGAAGGCGCCAATGCGCTGGACTTCAATGTCTTCCAGCGGCTCGCCCCGGCCTCCGGCGTCGGCGTCTTTGTCTACGCCAAGCGCGGCTCGGGCGGCTCCGAGGGGCGCTACACCCAGGATTTCGACATCCTGGCCGATGACGCCGCCGCCGCTGTGACAGAGGCCCGGCGCCTGGCGGGACGGCGCGCGGGCCGAGTGGGTCTGCATGGCGGCAGTCAGGCCGGGTGGGTCGCGCCCCTGGCCGCCAGCCGCACGCCGGTCGATTTCGTCATCGTCGATTATGGACTGGCCTATTCGCCCCTGACGCAGGAAAGCGATCTGGTGGCGCAGGGGCTGAAGGCCAGGGGCTGGGGGCCGGACGTCCTGGCCCAGGCGCGCGACATCACCGACGCCATGGGCGCCTTCGTCGCCTCCAACAGCGCGGTCGGCTATGAGGGGCTGGACGCCGTGCGCGCCCGATATGGCGCCGCGCCGTGGTTCGCGGACGTGAAGGGCGGCTTCACCGGCATGTTGCTGAACGCGACGAACGACCAGATCCGCGCCATCCTGCCCCAGTACGACGTCGGCACCTCATGGACCTATGACCCCCTGCCGGTGCTGAGCGGGTTGAACGCGCCCATGCTGTGGATTCTGGCGGGCGAGGACGCCAAGGCCCCGCCCGAGGCCACCCGCCAGCGGCTGATCGACCTGTCGGCGCGGGGGCGTCCGATCACGGTGATGCAATACCCCGGCACGGACCACGGCCTGACACGTTTCGAAACCGCCCCCGACGGCGCCCGCACCTCGCTGGGCAATCCGCCGGGCTATTTCCAGGCGGTGCTGGATTGGGCGCGCACCGGACGGCTGAGCGGGGACTACGGCGACGGGCAGGTTCTGGCGTGTGCGAGGGGGCGGAGATCGGACTGTTCGAGGGGCCGCTAAGGGTGGTTAGCGGAAGTCGACTTAGCGTCCTTCGGAGTTCCGAAACCGTGCAATGCCTGACGGCGATGCGAGCGTGGCCTCACGGTCATTCCAAACGAGCGTTGCCTTACCAGGGCCGGTCACTCCTTCGGCGGGACCTGAGATGGCGGTTAGGCGTCGCATCCTACCAACGTCTGCTTCTTCGCAGGAACGAAGAACTTCCGACGCTCTGACAACGCCTGAAATTTCGACGTGGCCAACGCCGGTGCAGCCGGATTCCAAGTTGTATTGGATCGGTCCCATCTCGTCGGCGCGGTCAGCGCTTTTGATTTCGATCTTGATGCCCGAGGACAAAGGAGTTCCGTCAAGCTCCACCAAATCGCCTTGCCACCAGAAGTCGGGACTACGCTTCACCTTCTCCGACTGCTCACGAGAGCCGCAGGTCGCTGTGAGAAGGCTCACAAGCAGAATGGTCGATAGCTTGGTCATTTCGGCCATCATCTTCGTCTCCGTGGTCGATCATGATCCATCGGTTCGATGTCCGCTACGGGTCGAAAACAGGTTTTTAAGCCTGCACGCAAAGTCGAAGTTCAGCTTGTGTGAACGCCGTTCGCCACGGCCTTGAAATCAACCCATCGCCTCGAAATCCACCACGATCGGCTCTCGCTCCAACAGAGACAGCGCCCGGCGGAAGGCGGATTGGTTCAGGGCGGTGGTGGCGGTGTTGGTCAGGGGGTGGAAGTTGACGATGTCGGCGTCCCACAGGCGCTGATCCAGCACGAAGGTCACACGACGGTCCGTGTCGTTGATCAGGCCCAGGGCCGTGACCGAGCCGGGGCGCACGCCCAGGGTCTCCCACATCAGGGCCTCGTTGCCGAACGAAAGCTTGGCCGCGCCGATGACGCCCGCCGCGCGCTTCAGATCGATCACCGTGTCCTGACGCGCCGAGATCAGCCACAGGCGGCCCTTCTGGTCCTTGAGGAACAGGTTCTTGGTGTGGGCGCCGGGAAGGCCCGCCTTCAGCTCCAGCCCCTCTTCGACGCGGAAGACGGCGGGGTGGTCGTGGGTGACGTGGGCCACGTCGTTTTCGACCATCCAGTCGGTCAGGCGATCCCGGTCGTAGGCGGGGAGGTCGTCGGGGGCGAGGTCGGGGGCGGGCTGGTCAGTCATGGTTGAGCCGTCGCAAACAGGGCGGTAGGAGAGGGTCATGGTCGATACCGCGAACACCCGCCCGCTGGAACTGGAATGCTATCCGATGTCGTCGCGGCCGCCGGATCTGGTGCCCGGACGCCAGTCGCGCAACTGGATGGACGCCTTCGCCAGCCGCCACCCCTATCGCTGCCTGCCGCTGAACATGGCCAATACGACGGGGTGGGAGATCCTGTGCCCGTTCGGCTTTACGGCGGAATGGAACGGTGGGCCGCGTCAGGACGACATCACCATCACGCCGGACCGCCCGCAGGCGGACCTGGACCATTTCGTCACCTCGCACTTCTCGCGCGGGGTTCTGACCATGCATCCGCAGTATCTGTTCCGCACGCCGCCCGGCTGGGGGATGATCTGTTCGGGCTCGCCCAACCATATGAAGGACGGCATCCAGCCTCTGGTCGGCCTGATCGAGACGGACTGGCTGCCTTTCCCCTTCACGATGAACTGGCTGTTCACGCGGCCGGGCCGGGTGAAGTTCGAGAAGGGCGAGCCCTTCTGCTTCATCAATCTGGTCGAGCACAAGAAGGTCGAGCAGTTCCAGCCGGTGATCCGCACCCTGGAATCCAATCCGGTGATGAAGGGCCAGTTCGAGGCCTGGAACCGGGCGCGCACCGACTTCAACACCCGCCTGGCCTCGGGCGATCCGGATGCGGCCAAGGAGGCGTGGCAGCGCTTCTACTTCAAGGGGGAGATTCCGGAGGATCTGGGCGCGGCCCCGGCGACGCACGCCAACAAGCGGCGCCTGAAGACGCCGCGCGTCGGCTGAGTTCAAAAGAAAAGGGCGGCCCGAGATCGAAGTCTCAGGCCGCCCCTCGCATTTATGGGTCAGGCGCCGGGGCGGGTGACGCGGGCGCTCAGGTTCTGGACGACTTCGCGGGCGTCGAAGGCGTTCGGATCATTGGCGGGCTTGGGACCGCGACCCATGATGATTTCCGCATTGGCTTCGTAGCGGTCGACCTGGCGAACGTCGAAGTCATTGGCGCCCCAACGATCCCACGGGCTCCAGAATCCGCTGCGGTAGTAGCGCCACGACGGACCCCAGTAGGGGCCGTAGAAGCTGTTGTAGCGCGAGTAGAACGGATCCGGCGTCGAGACGAAGCGGGTGTCGCGGTCGGTGGCGCGGTTGACGGTGGCGAACCAGTCGAAGCCGTTCTCGACCGTCAATTCGGCCGAACGCAGCAGCAGGGACATCTCGACCTGATCACGCGAGGTCACCGAGTTGCCGGAGAAGCTGACGCGGAAGCGGTTGTTCTCCAGGCGCTGTTCGGCATAGCCGCCGCGCTGTCCGTTGAGGCCTGCGGGCTGATAGGGCGTGGCGGTGGCGCAGGCGGCCAGCGCGAGTCCAGCGGCCAAAGTCACCGCCAAGGTCTTGAGGGGTAGGGCACGCATGTAGATCACACTCCTTGTTGCCCAATTGGGCGCGCTGACGGCTGAACGACGCATGAACGGCCCGTTCCACGCCAATCTAGGATGAAGCTCCGCCGCGTCTAGAGGCGTAACACGATCAGGACGGCGGCGGTGAGCAGCAGGATGCCGACGAATAGCCCAAAACCGCGTTTGAAACGCGGCTCCTGCATGCGTCGTGACAGCGCGGCGCCGGACAGGGCGTAGGCGCTCATCGACATCATATCCATGCCGATGACGGCGACGGCGAACAGGATCAGCTGCGGCGCGACGGGACGGTTCACATCCACGAAGGGCGGCAGGACGGCGGTGAAGAACAGGATGGCCTTGGGGTTGGCGATCTGGACGGCGAACCCGTCGAGGAAGGCGCCGCGATCCCTGCGCACCACGGCCTGATCGGGCTGGGCGGCGGTCTTGAAGGCGCCTATCAGGGCCTTCAGCCCCAGCCAGGCGACATAGAGGGCGCCGAGGATGGCGATGATGCGGAAGACCTCGGGAAAGGCCTTGACCAAAGCGCCCAGACCCAGGGCCGCCGCGCCGAACCAGAGCAGGGTGGCCGTGTTCATGCCGACCACGCTGACCAGGGCCGAGGCGTGCCCCTTCTCGACCCCCGATGCGACGGCGAAAAGGTTTGCCGGTCCGGGGGTTATGGCCATCACCACCATGACGCCCAGGAAGGTGACATACAGGTGCGGGTCGACGGGCAGGGCGGACATGGGGGCGGTGTCGGGCGCAGCGTCGCCTGCGTCAAGTTCGTCGAGGGCGAAAGCGCGCGATTACGGGTTCTGGACGGCGGGCCTGGCCTTGGCGGCGCGGTCGTCCGCCTGATCCGAGGGGCCGACGGCGTCCTGCGCCTGGTCCAGCGCATACTGGGCGATCAGGCCGTAGGTCTCGATCTGTTCAGGGCTGGGGTTGGTCCAGGCGCTGTTGCGGGCGATGCCGGTCCCGGCGGCGACGCCGCTCTGCATCGCCTCCTGCACATCAGGATCGTTCAGGGCTTCGGCGACCAGGGCGTTGACGTCGATGTCCTTCAGCGCCTCGGCGGCGATCTGGGAGGCCTGGCGCGTGGCCTCGGCGGTGAAGGCGGTCACGTCCGGCGCATACTCGGCCCACAAGGCGGCCATGCGCGCGCTTTTTTCGAGTTCGGGAAGACTGTTGTCCAGCGACAGGGCCTCGGCGCGCTGGCCGAAACGCTCCATCCGCTGCTCAAAAGCGCTGGAGGCGGCCTGAAGGCGGGCTTCGGCGGAACCGGGCGCGGGCGTCGCCTCCTGCGCCAGGGCCGACGAGAGGGGCAGCAGGGCCAGGGCGGCCGTCAGGCTGAGCATGCGGATCATGGGAGGAACCCCTTTGTTGACCCGCCGACCCTGTGCCCAACGCCGCCCTGTCTCAAGTGAAATCGCGGTAAGGCGGACCTACTGCGGGCTGGCCGGTGCAGCGGCGCGTGCGGCCAGAGCCTGCTGAACGCCGGCGCGGATCTGGTCCGGAATGCTGGCGATGGCCTGCTGGGCCTGGGCGGCGCCGGCGATCATTTCGTCCTTCTGGGCCGCGTGTTCGGGCTTGGCGGCTTCGGCCTTGATGAAGGCTTCGACCTCATTGGCGAAGGTGTTGATGTCGGCGGCGCGACGGTCAATCACGGCGTTGGTTTCGGCGGTGACCGCTGCGGCGCTCTTGCTCTCGTCCTTCAGAATGGCCTCCAGCTCGGCGTTCATCTGGTTGATGACCGCCTCGAAGGCCTGCCCCTTGGCTTCGATGGCGGCTTCCTCGGGGCTCACGGCTTGAGCTGCCGGGGGGGCTGGGGGCGTGCTCTGGGCGAAGGCCGGAGCGGCGAAGGCGAGGGCGGCTGCGGCGGCCAGCGGGGTCAGAAGGCGCATTTGAAACTCCAATTTTCAGGCGCACAACCTCAAGGCCTATGACGGCGGTGGCAAGCCCGTATTGCGGCATTCGTTCGTTCCGGGGCGGGCGCCCTTGCCAGAGCGCCGCCTGGGGTCGCATGAATCCGGTCATGACGATGCGAAAACTGACCCCGCTTCTCGCCGCCGCCCTGGCCTTCGCCGGGGTCGTCGGCGCCGCCTCAAGTCCGCAGGCGCAGACCGCCGCGCGGCGTCAGTATGTGACCGAAGGCCAGTGCGCCGGAACGCCCTCCACGACGGTGCGGATGGCTCCGAACTATTGTCTGGGGCTGGTCTGGCAGGGGGCGGGCGCCGACGGACCGTTGATGCCGCGCGGCCTGATGCAGCTGGCCGACGGCGACTGGCTGGTGACCGATCTGGGGGCGTGGTCGGCGGGTCGGGGCGCGGTCTGGCGGCTGAGCGTCGGCAGCGACGGCGCAGCCAGCTGGCGACGGCTGGCGCGCGGCCTGAGCATGCCCCACACCGTGGCGCGCGGGCCGGACGGACGCATCTATGTGTCGGAGATGAACCGCATCCTGACCCTGGACCCCGACGCTGCCGACCCTGCCGCCAGCGTCCGCACGGTGATCGGCGGCCTGCCGGACAACCAGCTGCACGACAACCGCCACCCGCTGTCCAGCTTCGTATTCGACGGCAACGGCGATCTGCTGGTCAATGTGGGCGCGCCGACGGATCGCTGCGTCGATCCATCCGGCAAGCCGCTGGTCGACGCCTCCGGCGCCTGCATCGACAGCGCAGCGACGGCCCAGGTGCGCCGACACGCCTATCTGGGACGCGGGCGCTGGTCTGAGGACAGCACGGTCTTCGCCTCTGGCCTGCGCAACTCCATCGCCCTGGTGCGGCATCCGTCCGGCACGATCCTGCAGGGCGAGAACTCGGTCGATCTGACCACGCCGGATCATCCGTATGACGAGATCAATGTGCTGCGCCAGGGCGGCGACTACGGCTGGCCCTATTGCGTGGATCTGGCCACGCCCCTGCCAGGATGGAGCGCGGCCCAGTCACGCTGCAGCCAGCGCGCCAGCCCCGTGGCCCTGCTGCCGCCGCACGCGGCGCCGCTGGACCTGATCTATTATGAGGGGGCGATGTTCCCGGAGCTGCGCGGGCGTCTGCTGATGACCTGGCACGGCTATCGCCGGGCGGGCGGACGCATCGTGGCGGCGGAGACGGACGGGCAGGGCGTGCCGCTGGTGGATCGCGGCGGGCGCTACGCCATCTATCCGCGCGGGTCGCTGGCCTATCCGGCGGGGGCGCCCAGTATTCGCGGCAGGGTGCTGACGCCGGGCTGGAACAGGATTGCGGACCGTCAGCCGCAGGGCGCGCCGGTGGTCATGGCCGTGGCGCGGGACGGGTCGATCTGGGTGACCGATGATAAGAACCGGGCGATCCTGAGGATCGCCCGGCCTTAGATGGCCTAGGCTCGGTCGACATTCAGTCCGAAGCTGTCATTCCGGGGCTGAGCGAAGCGAAGAACCCGGAATGACGGCTTAACGTCGGCCAACCGAATGTCGATTGGACTTACCCCTTGCGGGCGTCGCGCTTGGCGAGGACGCGCAGGCGCAGGGCGTTCAGCTTGATGAAGCCCTCGGCGTCGTGGTGGTCATAGGCCTGGACGCCTTCTTCGAAGGTGACCAGATCCTGATCGTACAGGCTGTAGGGGCTTTCGCGGCCGATGACGGTGGTGTTGCCCTTGTAGAGCTTGACCTTGACCGTGCCGGAGACCTTTTCCTGGCTCTTGTCGACGGCGGCCTGCAGCATCTCGCGCTCGGGCGAGAACCAGAAGCCGTTATAGACGAGGTGGGCGTATTTGACCGCCAGTTCGTCCTTCAGGTGCATGGCGCCGCGATCCAGGGTGATCGATTCGATGCCGCGGTGCGCCGCCAGCAGGATCGTGCCGCCGGGGGTCTCATAGACGCCGCGCGACTTCATGCCGACGAAGCGGTTCTCGACCAGGTCCAGACGGCCGATGCCGTTGTCGTGGCCGTACTGGTTCAGCGCGGTCAGCAGGGTGGCGGGCGACATGGCCTCGCCGTTGATCGACACGGCGTCGCCCTTTTCGAAGCCGATCTCGATGACCGTGGCCTGATCCGGCGCATCTTCCGGCGAGATGGTGCGCTGGTGCACGAACTCGGGCGCCTCGACCGCCGGGTCTTCCAGCACCTTGCCCTCGGACGAGGAGTGCAGAAGGTTGGCGTCGACCGAGAAGGGCGCCTCGCCGCGCTTGTCCTTGGCGATGGGGATCTGGTTCTTCTCGGCGAAGTCCAGCAGGGCCTCACGGCTGCGGAACTCCCACTCGCGCCAGGGGGCGATGACGTGGATGTCGGGGTTCAGGGCGTAGTAGCCCAGTTCGAACCGCACCTGGTCGTTGCCTTTGCCGGTGGCGCCGTGACAGACGGCGTCGGCGCCGACCTGTTTGGCGATCTCGATCTGGCGCTTGGCGATCAGCGGGCGGGCGATGGAGGTGCCCAGCAGATACTGGCCTTCATACAGGGCGTTGGCGCGGAACATCGGGAAGACGAAGTCGCGCACGAACTCTTCGCGCAGGTCGTCGATGAAGATGTTCTCGGGCTTGATGCCCAGCTTCAGGGCCTTCTCGCGCGCCGGGCCAAGCTCCTCGCCCTGACCCAGGTCCGCCGTGAAGGTCACGACCTCGGCGTTATATTCGGTCTGAAGCCACTTCAGGATGATCGAGGTGTCGAGACCGCCCGAATAGGCGAGAACGACCTTTTTGACGGGCTTGTCGGCAGGGGCGGACATGGCAACTCTTTTGCAAGCGTTCGGGAAGTTGACGCGCGCATAAGACCGGGGGGGCGGGGATGCAACCTTTTCCGCCCGTCAGGCGGCCAGAACGCCTGACGCCTCGGGGATTTCGCCCCGACCCAGAAGGCCGGTCTCGAAGTCCATGAAGATGTCCATCAGCTCCTCGACATTGACCGGGGGGCTGTTGGGACCGAAGCGGAAGCGCCAGTAGCTGACGATATGCTGGACCGCGCCCAGCTGGTCGCCCAGCTTGGCGAACATGGCCGGGGCGTCCAGCAGGAAGTCGCGGAAGGCGACCGGATGGCCTTCCTGCGTCAGCTTGGCGTAGGCGTCGTCATAGACGCGCAGGGTGCGGCTGACCTCGTCGCAGGTCTTGATGATGCGCATGCGCAGGACTTCGCGGCTGCGGTCCAGATATTCGCGGGCCGCCCGGTCCACCCTGCCCGCCGGATGGGTCGTGCGCACGGATTCGGCGACGACGCCGACTTCGCTGAGCAGGGTGGACAGGGTCCATTTGTAATAGAGGAAGCCCTTCCAGCAGAAGACGCCCTCCTGATACTGCTCCGGCGCCAGGCGCAGGGTCTGGCGCAGGGCGTCCAACTGGTCGCCGGGGCTGTTGGACAGGATCTTGGCGGCCATGCGGGTGGCGGATTCGTGCGCCAGGGCCATGGTGTCCGGCCCAAGGCTCAGGGTCACCAGCGGCTCGATCTCGCACCGCACGAAGGCGGTCATGCGCTGAAGATCGCCTTCGCTGATCGAGAAATAGCAGGCCGCCGGGTCCTGGCCGCCGCGCCGCAGCTGTTCACGCAGCAGGAAGGGGTCCAGCGAGGGCAGCTTGTCGATCAGGCGCAGGGTGGTGATGTCGGGATGGTCCGGCGCCACGCCGAACGCCTCGGTCATCGCCCGTTCGAAGCCGATCTGGTTGACGAAGACATAGCGACCGCCGGTCTTCAGATCGGCTTCGTCGATGGGGATGATGATCTTGGTCGCCACCTGACGCCGCCCGGTGAACAGGTCGAACTCATTGCGGCGCAGACGGTGCTTGATGATCAGGGCCCGGTTGAGGGCCGTGGTGTGGAAGATGGGACGTTCGGCCCATTCCGGGTTCTTGGCCACGCCGTCGCTGCCGCCGTCGCCATTCTCCTCCCAGACGCGCAACAGATTCAGCACGCGGGCGGTGGAGGCGGAGCCCTTGAGGTGTTCGAGGCTGCGGACGGCGCGATCAGTCATGACGCCAGGATGACGCCTAATGGTGACCAAGGGCTTAGCTGAGGCGCAAAAAAGAACAGGGGTCGCCGAAGCGACCCCTGTGGGCAGGCGCGGGGAAGGAAATCAGAAGGCGGCGGTGACCGAGATCCAGAGGCGGCGCGGCTCCTGATTGTTGGCGAACTCGGGGGCGTAGGTCGGCGTCGGTCCGTAGGGCAGCAGGCTGACGAAATCCTTGTCGAACAGATTATAGACCACGGCGTTCAGGGTCAGGTTCTTGTCGATCTGATAGGCGCCGCCCAGGTGGAACAGGCTGTAGGCCTTGTAGTCGCCCAGCGCCGTCTGGGCCGCGCCCTCGCCGCGATAGCGTGACGAGCGGTATTCGCCGCGCAGCCAAAGGTTCAGGCGGTCATTGGCGACCCAACGCAGATTGCCGTTCAGCATATGCTCGGGCGTGTCGGTCAGGGGCTGGCCGGCGGCTGCGCCCGACTTCTGTTCGCTGTCGGTGAAGGTGTAGTTGCCCTGAAGCGTCCAGGCGTCGTTGAAGCGATAGCGGGCGTAGGCCTCGACCCCTTGCGTCACCGCCTCGTCGATGTTCACGCTCTGGCCATAGCTGGCGACCGTGGAGATGTAGGGGGTGTAGAAGCCCACATCATAGCAGCCTGATGTGTTGTAGCCGCCTGCATTATATTGAGCCTGGGTCAGGCCGAACACGCAGTTGGCGATGGGCACGCCCGAGGCGATCTTGTCTTCGAACTTGTTGTGGAAGACGGTCACGCCGGCGCGCAGATGTCGGCGGTCGTCATAGAGAACGGCGAACTCGGTCGAGGTCGAGGTTTCCGGCTTCAGACCGGGGCTGCCCAGCAGGGGCAGGCGGCCCTGGGCGCCGAAGCCGTTGATGCCCGAGGCCAACTGCTCAAGGCGCGGGGTCTTGAAGCCCTGGCTGACGCCGCCCTTCACCGTCCAGGTCTCGTTGGGGTTCCACACCAGATAGGCGCGCGGACTGAAGTGCGAACCGAAGGTCGAGTGATCATCGTGGCGCGCGCCCAGCGTCAGGGCCAGGCTGTCGGTGAAGCGCCATTCGTCTTCGGCGAAGACCGCCCACTGGGTGTGGTTGAACGTGCCTGACACCACGCCATCGGTCATTTCGGCTTCCCAATGCTGGCCGCCGACGGTGAAGGTGTGGTTGCGCCATTGCGAGAACAGCTTGGTGTCGAAGATGCGGTTCTCGCTCTCCAGCGTCCGCGAACCGCCTGCGCCCGCCACGCCGTTGGGGATTATGCGGCCGTCGGTGGTCGTCTTGTTCAGCGAATAGTTGGATTCCAGCACGCCGAACGGCAGGCGCCAGTTGTGCGCCACCGAGATCTGGTCGCGGTTGAACTCCAGGAACCGGTCATAGCCGCCTGCGGTGGTGGCGGTGCCCATCTGGCCCTTTGAGTTGTCGTACCACTGGCGCGTCACGTCGCCGTCGATCCACAGGTCATGGTCGGGGTGCAGGTTGAAGGCGACACGCCCGCCCGCCGACCAGATCTGGTTGGCGGTGGCGCTGCGGCCAAAGCCCGACACCGGCGTCTGGACGCCGTTGATGGTCTCATAGGTCAGTTTCGACTGTTCACGCTCCGAGCGTGACGCCCGGATGGACACGCCGATGCGGTCCGCGACCAGAGGACCGGCCAGATAGACGTCGCCGCCGCGGATGGCGCCGAACTGGTCATCGCCCTGGATCGTGTAGTGGGCCGTCGCCGAACCGTGCCAGCTGTCGCCGATCTTGCGGGTGATGATGTTGACCACCCCGCCCATGGCGTCCGAGCCGTACAGGGTGGAGACGGGACCGCGCACGACCTCGACGCGCTCAATGGCCGAGACTGGCGGCATGAAACTGGACGAGGTTTCGCCGAAACCGTTCGGGGTCACGCTGCCCGCCGTGTTCTGGCGACGGCCGTCGACCAGGATCAGGGTGTAGTCGGAGCCCATGCCGCGGATGTTGATGGTCTGGCCGCCGGTCTTGCCGACAGCGGCGCCGGTGTCGACGCCTTCGACATTGTTCAGGATTTCGGCCAGCGAGACGGCGCGGATCTCTTCGATCTCGGCGCGGGGGATGACGCTGATGGAGGCGGGGGCCTGGGTGATGCGCTGCTCAAAGCCCGAGGCGGTGACGACGACTTCCTCCAGGTTCGCCGGTTGTGTCGTCGCGGACGACGTCTGGGCGAGGGCGGCGCCGGAGGTCAGGCCGAAGGCGCACGAAACGCCGGCCAGCAGGCGAGCGCGGGTGGAGAAGGTCATCTTGAGAAAGGTCCCGGTTGTTGCGAGCGCCTCTCAACATCATTCGCAAATCTGCACCAAGGGGGGTGTGCGAAAGGGTCGCAAGTGTCGCACCCCTGAGGGCGCGGTTTTCGGCGGCGGCTGATCCGGTCCCTTGCGCTGGCGCGGCGCCGCTTGCGGGCCTAGAACAGGGCCATGCAGATTTTCGACATCCTGATCCTGGTCGCTATCGCCGCCGTCGCCGTCACCCTGGGGTTCGGTCTCTATTCGCTGTTCCGGGGCGGGGAGTATGCACGCTCCAACTCCAACAAGCTGATGCGGCTGCGGGTCGGCCTGCAGGCGGTGGCGATCCTGCTGCTGGTGGTCGGGATGTTGTGGAAGGCGACGCGCGGAGGCTGATCATGGTCGTGCTGAACAAGATCTACACCCGGACCGGCGATGGCGGACAGACGCGGCTGGCGTCGGGCGCGCCGGTGTCAAAGACGGACCGCCGAGTCGAAGCCTATGGCGCGGTGGACGAGTTGAACGCCGTCATCGGCGTGGCCCGCCTGAACAGCGGCCAGAACGACCGGATCGACGCCATGCTGGGTCGGATCCAGAACGAGCTGTTTGATCTGGGCGCCGATCTGGCCACGCCCCTCGATCCGCCCCCCGCCTGGGAGGCCCTGCGCATCATCGACAGCCAGGTCGAACGGCTGGAGCAGGAAATCGACTGGATGAACGAGAGCCTGAAGCCGCTGGACAGCTTCATCCTTCCGGGCGGCTCGCCCCTGTCGTCGCATCTGCATGTGGCGCGCACGGTCTGCCGTCGCGCCGAGCGCGAGGCGGTGCGTCTGGTGGAATCGGGCGAGGCGGTGAACGCGGCGGCGGTGAAATACCTCAACCGCCTGTCCGACCATCTGTTCGTCGCCGGCCGCCGCGCCAACGCCAATGGCGCCAACGACATCAAGTGGAAGCCCGGCGCGACCCGCTAGATATTCGGGATCAGTTGCCCTTGCGGGCGGCCAGCGCCGCCTTCTGGCGAGCGATCTCGGCGTCGCGCGCCTGATTCTGCAGGGCGATCTCGTTTTCGATCTTCACCAGTTCGCGATTCTTCTCGGCCGAGGCTTCGGCGCGCGACACGCCGATCGGACGGCCGGTGATTTCCGCGATCGAGATGGGCTGGGCGCAGATGCGGTTTTCCATGTCGTACCATTTGCCCGCCGCCTCGCAGCGTTTGCCCGGCGCGACCCAATAGTTCTGGATGGCGAAGACGCCGATCACCGCCAGGCCGAAGACCCCCGCGAACAGCATGGCCAGGCGGGGAAAGGTCAGGAAACGCTTCATCGATTGATCCGTTGGGTGTGGCGCGCAGCCAAAGCTTGACCCCGCGTTACGTTGACAGGCCTTCGCGACCGCTCCATGTCCCTGCCTCTACATTCAGGCGATTTCACGGATAGACCCATGAAGGTACTCGTCCCCGTCAAACGGGTGATCGACTATAACGTCAAGGCCCGCGTCAAGGCGGACCAGTCAGGCGTCGATCTGGCCAACGTAAAGATGAGCATGAATCCCTTCGACGAGATCGCCGTCGAAGAGGCTGTGCGTCTTAAGGAAGGCAAGGAACATCACGCAGCCGGAACCGCGACCGAGATCGTGGTCGTCTCCATCGGCGTGACCCAGGCCCAGGAAACCATCCGCACGGCCCTGGCCATGGGCGCGGACCGCGGCGTGCTGATCCAGTCGGACGCCGATCTGGAGCCGCTGGCGGTCGCCAAGCTGCTGAAGGCGGTGGTCGAGGAAGAGAAGCCCGACCTGGTCCTGATGGGCAAACAGTCCATCGACGGCGACAATAATGCGGTCGGCCAGATGCTGGCCGCACTGCTGGACTGGCCCCAGGCCACCTTCGCAGGCAAGCTGGTCATCGACGGCGGCAAGGCCACGGTGACGCGTGAAGTCGACGGCGGTCTGCAGACGGTTGCGGCTGAACTGCCCGCGGTCGTGACGGTGGATCTGCGTCTGAACACGCCGCGCTACGCCAGCCTGCCCAACATCATGAAGGCCAAGAAGAAGGAGATCGCCGTCAAGGCGGTCGCCGACTACGGCGTGGATGTCGCCGATCGTCTGAAGGTCGTGAAGGTCACCGAACCGCCCAAGCGTTCCGCCGGGGTCAAGGTCGCCGACGCCGCCGAACTGGTTTCCAAGCTCAAGTCCGCGGGAGCGCTGTAATATGGCTGTCCTCGTCATCGCCGATCACGACGGCTCCGCCGTTCGCGACACCACCAACAAGACCGTGACCGCCGCTCTGGGCCTGTCGTCCGACGTGGACGTTCTGGTCGTGGGGCAGGGCGCGCAGGCCGCCGCCGACAGCGCCGCCAAGATCGCAGGCGTCCGCAAGGTGCTGCTGGCCGAAAGCGCCGGTCTGGGCCACGGCCTGGCCGAAGCTGTTGAAGCGACCGTCGTGCCCCTGGCCGCCAACTATGACGCGATCCTGACCCCGGCCTCGACCGACGGCAAGAATTTCGCACCGCGCATCGCCGCCAAGCTGGACGTCGCCCCGATCTCCGACATCGTCGAGGTCGTTTCGGCCGACACCTTCGTGCGCCCCATCTATGCGGGCAATGCGCTGGAGACGGTCCAGTCGTCCGACGCCAAGAAGGTCATCACCGTGCGCCCGACCGCGTTCGCCGCTGCGGCTGACGGTGGTTCGGCCTCCATAGAGAGCGTCGCCGGCGCCGATGCGCCCAAGACGGCCTTCGTCTCGGAAGAAATGGTCAAGTCGGATCGTCCTGAACTGGGCGCCGCCAAGATCATCGTTTCGGGCGGTCGTGCCCTGGGCTCGGCGGATGAGTTCCATTCCGTGATGGAGCCTCTGGCCGACAAGCTGGGCGCCGCCATCGGCGCCTCGCGCGCTGCGGTCGATGCGGGCTATGCCCCCAATGACTACCAGGTCGGACAAACCGGCAAGGTCGTTGCGCCTGCCCTTTATATCGCCATCGGCATTTCGGGCGCGATCCAGCACCTGGCGGGCATGAAGGACTCCAAGACCATCGTGGCCATCAACAAGGACCCCGATGCGCCGATCTTCCAGGTCGCCGACTACGGCCTGGTCGCAGACTATAAGACGGCTGTGCCGGAGCTTTTGGCCGCTCTGGGCTAGGGGTTGAAACCGGACCGAACAACGAGTTTTGAAAAAGCTTCAGTGTTCGGTTGACTCGGGTCGGGCGGGGGCCTAAACCCCGCCCCTCTTCGCTGCTCCTCGCGGCGGCGAGCTGATCGATTTTCTCTTGAAAAAGAAAAGGTTGACAGGGATTTGGACGGTCTCTAAACCGCCCTTCTCCAACGGGCCCCTCGGGGCTTCTGAGGCAAGACCTTCCGGGGTTTTGAACGAAAGAAAAAAACTTCAACGAAGTGTTTGACTTTCAAAACTGAGGCGACTAAACACCCGCCTCCGCCGACGACACCGGCGCTAAACAAGTCGGGCCGCTGGAGCGGTTT
>ERZ1739169.13-NODE-13-length-93012-cov-15.799413_pt1 | contig 93012 bp, 82 predicted proteins | sample MGYA00581756_ERZ1739169 | MGnify/ENA primary metagenome ERZ1739169 (study PRJEB40789, sample SAMEA7425667) | Salamandra salamandra | biome: salamander skin | place: Germany | collected 2020-03 | study: cvxcv | reverse complement strand
CCTACGCTCTTTCTACGCTGTACAGTGTTTCTATCTTTTTTTTTTTTCATGATCAGGCTACCACCGAGATCTACACTATAGCCTACACTCTTTCCCGACACGCCGCCCTTCCGATCGGGCAGGACTGGCGCGGGCGCTGGCGCTCGATCCCCATTGCCCGGATGCCATCGCGGTGCAGGTCACTGCACGCTATGACGAGGGCGACCCGCAAGCGGCCTGGCGCCTGCTGCGCGACGCCAGCCAGCGCACTTCCGGACATTTCGGGCTTCTGCTGGCCGAAGCCTACCTGCTGATCAACGACCGCCGCCTGCAGGATGCCATCGACTGCTGGACCCGCGCGATCCAGCGGCGCCCGCAGGCCGGCGCGCCGCATTGCTACATCGCGTCCAACCTGGCCAATGCCGGACGCCACGGCGAAGCCGTGCCCTACTTCGAACGCGCGGTCGCGCTTGCCCCTGGCAACGGCCGCTTCATGTACGACGCCGGCAACACCTATCGCAGCCTCGGCGACCTGCACAAGGCCATCGCCATGTTCGACCGGGCCCGCGCGATCCTGGGCGAGGAAAACGCCATCCAGCACAACCGCGCCTCATGCCTGCAGGCGCTGGGCCGCGATGCCGATGCGGTGGAAGAGTGGACCAGCCTGCTGCGCCGCGAACCCGACTGGGACTGGCCGCTGGAAGGCAAGGCCCGCTCGCTGCACCGCCTGGGCCGGGCCGGCGAGGCCGCCCCGCTGTGGCAAAAGCTGGATGCGCTGTCTGACAATGGCTGGGAGGGCCGCAAGGAACAGGCCCGCGAATATGTGCGCAGCCGCCACCCCGAACTGGCGCAGGAGGCCCTGCGCGGCCTGGATCCGATGACCAGCGGCGATGCCCAATTGCTGTTCGTGGCCGGCAACGCGCAGCGCGACCAGGGCGAGTGGGAGCAGGCCCTGGCGTACTACCTGCGCGGCTACGAACTGGCGCCGGACAGCGACTTCCTGCCCGGCAACGCCGCCGACATGCTCGCCCGCCTGGACCGCTACGACGAAGCCTTGCCCCTGTCCGAAGTGGCGATCTCGCTGGACCCCGAGTGGCTCAAGTGGCGTCGCGTGCGCATCGACGCCTTGACCCGTCTGGGCCGCGGCGCGGAGGCGGTGGCCGATGCCGAACGCGCGCTGCAACGCTGGCCCGACAACAGCATGCTGCAGGCCGACGCCGTCAACGCCCTGATTGCCGCGGGCCGCCACGACGACGCCCTGGCGGCCTGCGACCGCCTGATCGCGATGGACCCGGAGTTCCGCAGCTGGGCCCTGTTCTCGCGCGGCGAGATCTACGGCGCCATGAAACGCCACGCGGAATCCGCTTCGGCATTCCGCCAGGCGGCCGCGGCCTACCAACAGAACGGCAAACCCCAATACCAGGAACTGTCGCTGGACAACGCCCTGGCGGCCGAACGGGCGGCCAGCGCGCCACGCGGCCTGCTGGGGCGGTTGTTCGGCCGCAAGTAGCCATCGCGGACGGCATGCCGCGCCGGATTCGGCGCCGGCGGGAATACCCAGGCCGACGCCATGGCGGCACTCACTCGGGCAGCGCCGGCGCGGTCACCCAGCCAAACCCCTGCAACAAGCCCAACAGGCAACGGCGCGCCACCGCCACCGCCTCATCGCGCAGCGCATCGGCGCGCCAGCCCATTTCGATGGCGTAGCCCGGCATGGCGATCGGGCACGGCAGCAGCCGCAGGCCCGCGACCTCGGCCAGCCCGCGCGCCGCATGCGCCGGCAGGGTGGCCAGCGCCTCTCCGCCGCGCAGCAGGAACGCCAGCGCCGAGAAATGCGTGGTCGCCGCCAGCACCCGCCGGTTCAGGCCCAGGTCGTGCAGCACTTCATCGACCACGCCGATAAAGCCGCCCGACGACACCAGCACGTGCGCACGCCGGGTGAAATCCTCCACTGACAACGCGTCCTGGCCCGGCGCCAGGCTGGCCGGGTCAACCAGGCAGGCATAGCCGCCCTGCCCCACGGTCACGCGCTGCAAGGTCGGCGCGGTCAGGCCGCCGGATGCGATCACCAGGTCGACCTCGCGCGCCATCAGCATGTCGGCCACCAGGCGGCTGTGGGTCTGGCGGAAGATCAATCTCAGTCCCGGCGCCGCCACGGCCAGCGCCGCGATCGCCTCGCGTCCCAGCGCGATCTCGAAGTCATCGGACAGCCCCAGCGTGACCGAGCGCCCGCCGAACCCCGCCGCGCCCGGCCGCGCCAGCGACAGGCTCTGCCGGCACTTGTCCAGCGCCTCGCCGATGATCGGCCGCAGTTCGCGCGCCCGCAGGCTGGGCGACAGGCCGCGCCCGGTGCGCACGAACAACGGGTCGGCATAGAGCACGCGCAGCCGCGCCAGCGCCGCGCTGACCGCCGACAGGGTCACGCCCAGGCGCAGCGCGGCGCGGCCCGCGCCGCCCTCGTCGTAGATCGCCTCGAACACCTTGAGCAGGTTCAGGTCGGTCGACTCGATATCGATCTGGTTCATATCATTTATCGCCAGGCAGGATTGATTGATTTTAGGCCGCCCCCGACACTAGGACGCATCGACTCCCCTCCCCCGTGAAAAAGGAACCCCCATGACCGCCACCACCGTCGCCGCGCTGCAGATCGGCGCCTCGCCCGAAGGCAAGGACGCCACCCTGGAACGGATCCTGGCCTTCGAGGCCGAGATCAGCGCCTCGGGCGCCGCGCTGGTGGTCATGCCCGAGGCCCTGCTGGGCGGCTACCCCAAGGGCGAGATCTTCGGCACCCGCCTGGGCTACCGCCTGCCCGAAGGCCGCGACGCCTACGCCCGCTATTACCAGAACGCCATCGACGTGCCCGGCCCCGAGACCGACGCGCTGGCCGCGCTGTCGCAACGCACCGGCGCCAGCCTGGTGATCGGCGTGATCGAACGGGCCGGCAGCACGTTGTACTGCACCGCGCTGTACTTCGATCCCGCCACCGGCCTGGCCGCGAAACACCGCAAGCTGATGCCCACCGGCACCGAACGGCTGATCTGGGGCCAGGGCGACGGCTCCACCCTGCCCGTGCTGGAGACGGCCGCGGGCCGCATCGGCGGCGCCATCTGCTGGGAAAACCACATGCCGCTGCTGCGCACCGCCATGTACGCCAAGGGCGTGCAGATCTGGTGCGCGCCCACCGTCGACGAACGCGACATCTGGCAATGCTCGATGCGCCACATCGCCCACGAAGGCCGCTGCTTCGTCATCAGCGCCTGCCAGGTGCAGCCCTCGCCCGCCGAGCTGGGCCTGGACGTGCCCGGCTGGGATCCGCAACGCCCGCTCATCAACGGCGGCTCGCTCATCGTCGGCCCGCTGGGCGACGTCCTGGCAGGCCCGCTGCACGGCCAGACCGGCCTGCTCACGGCGAGCATCGATGTCGACGAGCTGGTGCGCGCGCGCTACGACTTCGACGTGGTCGGCCACTACGCGCGGCCCGACGTCTTCACCCTGGAGGTGGACGAACGCGCCCGCCAGACGGTGCGTTTCATCGGCTGAGTTTTCCACCGGGGCGGCCTTGCATGACGGGCCGCCCGCCCGCGAGTGGTATAGTCACGCCCGCCGGATACCGCAGCGCGCTCGCGCGGCACACCAGGTATCCCATTGCGGTTTCCTGTCGGAACCCCAATGCCCGAGTGGTGAAATTGGTAGACACAAGGGACTTGAATCCATTTGAGCCCTCCGGAGGAAACTCCAGAGGTGTAGCCCGTCAAACTCGGCGAATGCCCTGGACTTGTTCCGAGCCAACGCCGAGCCAAGCCCGGATCGAAAGAACCGGGAAGGTGTAGAGAGCAGACGGCGGGCACCTAAGGCCGCAAGGCTATGGTGAAGGCGTGCTCCAGACCACGAACGGCGCTCCGCGCGCCGGCGGCGAAAGCCGAAGTGGTACGAAAATCCCTCGGCCGCAAGGCCGTACCGGTTCGATTCCGGTCTCGGGCACCATTGCCGTCCCCCCTGATCCGGAGACCTGCGTGAGAGCTGCCGCACTGTTCACCCTGATGTTGCTGTCCGCGGCCTGCTGGCCGGGCGGCGCGTCCGCGAAAGACACGCCGGCCGCCAAGCCCGCCTTCTGGCAACGCGGCGCGGGCCAGCCCTACGAGGTGGCCGACAGCACGGTGTGGGACGTGCCCGATCCCGTTTCCGGGCGCGCCTACCAGGTGTTCGTCGCGCTGCCGCCCTCCTACGCCGATCAACCGCAGCGCCGCTATCCGGTGCTGTACGTCACCGATGCCGACTATGCCTTCCCGATCGTGCGGCAGATCGCGCGCCGCCTGAATGGCGAAGGGCCCGCGGTGGAGGAACTCATCCTGGTCGGTCTTTCCTATGCGAAGGGCGACGGCGGCATGCACAGCCGGCGGCGCGACTACACGCCCACGCCGGCCGGCACCAAGGACGCCCCGGCCGCCGACATTCACGGCGAATCCTCGGCCTATATCGCCTATCTGCGCGATGGCGTCGTGCCGTTCATCGCCAGCCGCTACCGCACCGACGAGCAACGGCGCCTGTTCCTCGGGCATTCCTACGGCGGCCTGCTCGGCGCCGAGATCCTGCTGAGCGATCCGCGCCTGTTCACGGGCTACATCCTGGGCAGCCCGTCCCTGTGGTACGACAAGCGCTACATGCTCGGCCGGGAGGTCGCCTATGCCACCGGCCACAAGGATCTGCCGGCGCGGGTCTACATGTATATCGGCGAATACGAGGAAGTCCGCAAGGGCGATCCCCGCTATGCCAGGACCTACAACATGGTGTCGGACACGAAGGCATTGGAAGCGGCGCTGAAGTCCCGCCGCTATCCGTCGCTCAAGCTGCGCGTCGACATCCTGAACAACGAAAACCACCTGACCGTCGCGCCTCGCGGCTTCACGCAGGGCCTGCTACACCTGCTGCCCGATTCTCGGCGCTGACCCCCGATCTTGACCACCCTGCCCGCTACCCCGCCCTTCATCGTCCTGGACGCCTGCGTCCTTATGTCCGGCATCCTGCGCCGGCTGTTGCTGCGCCTGGCCGAGGCCGGCGTGTTCCAGCCCGTCTGGACCGAGCGCATCGGCGAGGAATGGCGCCGCAACGCCTGCCGCATCTGGGACATCCCGCCCGAGGTGATGGCCGAGTTCTGGGCCGAGATGAACGCCCGCTTCCCGCAGGCCATCGAGCATGACACCCAGGTCTACGAAGCAGCCCTGCGCTACAGCGATCCCAAGGACTTCCACGTCATCGCCGCCGGCCTGGCGCGCCGCGCCCGCTGCGGCCTGGCGCAAACGCCCGTGGTGCAGGTGCTGACCTGGAACCTGAAGGATTTCAACCGCTCGGAGCTGCGCCGCCAGGGCCTGGACGTGTACAACCCGGACCGCATGCTGGCGCAATGGTGGCAGGACGGCGCCGACCGCATGCGCGACGCCATCGCGCAGATCCCGGCGGACTACGTGGCGCTGGGGCGCGAGCCCGAGCCGCTGGCCGCGACCCTGCATCGCGAGCGGCTGTACCGGCTCAAGAACCAGGTGGGACGGGATCCCAGGCTGGCCGGTCTCACAACGCATTCCAACGCGTGATCACCGTGTACAACGACGCGATACGCTCCAGCAAATCGCCGTCCTGCCGGAAGCAAGCGTCGAAATCATAGGCCGCGTTGACGAAGCGCCGTGCGATCTCGACTTTTGCAATGGTGTTGCACTGCTTGAGGCGACCATTTTCCTGCGTCACGAAATAGTTATCCCGGAAAGCCGCCGGCAGGTAGTTCTCGATCGTGTATTCCTGGGTCACCCAGCATCCACAGGAAGGCGACTCCAACTGCTCGATGGCCGTGCGAACCCGCTCCTTTGCATGGTCAGCCTTGACGGATTGGGGCACCCCGGCGGCATCCAGCCTGTAATCCAGGTCGCTATCCATCAACACAAAGGCATTGCGGTTCAGTTGCAGCAATGCGCGCAGGATATCGTCGCATTTGCCCGTTAAATGGCTCAACACCGAGCCTCCGTACCAGAAAATGGAATACGAAAGACCGCGCTCAAACAACGGCTTTCCTTCCTTGACGCAGTACAACCACAACCAATATTCAAGATAAATTGCATCGGACGGCCCCTCGACCCAAACAACGCCGTTGGCTTGCAGGAAATCACTCTGGCGCACCCCCAGGTCTTCCATCAACCGGAGCGCGTGGCCGTCGGCCAGGGTCTCTCGCAGGCAATGCGTGTCGGCCTGAAATATCTTGGGCGTAATTTCCTGCCATGACCGGGAATCGATTAACGCGGCGGAATGCGTCGAGATAAACAGCTGCAGGCTCCGTTCGCGCGCAATCAAACTCAAGCGCCGTGCCAGCAAGTGCTGAAGACGAGGATGCAAGTGCGTCTCCGGCTCTTCGATCAAGCAGATGCTGCCCTCCGGACGGCGCTTGATCCAGCCCAGCAATGACGCGAGCGCGCGCCAGCCGGATGGCAACTGCGCAAGATTGACGTGATTGGTCTGCGACAGGTCGTCCGACAGCCACATGCTCACCCGCGCACCGCTCATCGGCTCGACCGGCCTTGCCCGTTGTCTGGGCCACAACTCCGCCAGAAACGAGGGCTGGCTCAACGCGTGCGCTTCGTCCATGCTGGATGCCAGACCATTCAGGTAGGGACCGATTTCACTTAGCTCGGCGGCGATCGACTCGATATCCAGCGTCTGCAAGTCTGCATCGTAGAACTCGATGTCCTTGTCCAAAAGCTGCATCAACTCCGCAATGGGATTCAGCGATTCGACGTCCGGATCGAACTTCTTCAGATCGACTTGCCTCTCTGTCAATTCACCCTCTGGCGACGCCATCGCGAGCGCCAGAGATTGCCAATCCAGCGCATCATCGACCTCGCGCGATATACGTTGGGAAAAACGGCCGATCACGCGCCAACCATTGCGCAACGCCACATCGAAACCCGCCTGCGTATCGCTCTTTGTGTTCTCACGCTGCATCGTCGCCAATCTGGTCGGATCGGCCAGGCAAGCAATCAGATCCAGCACCGTGGACTTGCCTGCACCGTTGACACCGATGAACAGATTGATTTGGGCGGCCTCAAATTTCTCCAGGCTCCCCAGCCAGTGCAGAAAGTCCTTCTGCGTCCTGATCGGACCACCGGAAATCGTGTTGAGACGGCGCAATGACGAGAATCCGAAATAGGCGACATGCCGGTCAGCCTTGCCCGATCCAACATCAATGAAGGGATTGAGGGAAAACGCAGGCACAGGTGGGGCGTGCGTGCCAAGCACGCGGTACTCGAAATAGGGTTGCCTGCCTTGCCGAATCCGCTCGGGCGGCGTCGGCCGTTGCAGCACGATCATGTCCGTACTCATCAACGGGAGCGCATGCAGCAACGCCTGCACTTCGTCGATAAGGTCATTGCCCAAGGCTAGCCACCCTCCCGCCTCGCCTGGTGACTTTTCCCTGGAGCCCGGCACTCTGGGCAGCAACGGCATGAAGACGACTTCCTTCAGTGTCCGGATGCCATGGCTTGCCTGCCGCGTCGAGGCGCCCTCTTTCGCGTAGGGCAGGAACAGCGCACCTGGCATACAGTGCCATTCCCGCACTCGATCTTGCCAGACCAATGACAAGACACAAACGCCATCCCGGCCCGCGACCAGATCAGGCACCACCGCCAAGGGGAAATGGCGCTGATAGGCGTCAATGTCCAGGCCCAGCGCCATGCGCCGCGAGCTGGAATTGCCACCAGGCGACAAGGAGGGAACCGGAAACTCGATGCAAACCACCGGCGCCGGCATCCTGGCCAAGGCTGGCAAGCTCAGGTTTCCGATATTGGCCGAGTCAATGGTCAGTTTGGCGTTGAGAAAAAGGTATTTCTCGCTTGTACGCAAGGCGTTCGCCACGCCGTCCCGGAAAGCTAGCGCTTCGTCTTGAAATGACGGGCCGGTCGCCACGTGAGCATGCGAAAACTCGTCCAGGAATTGAGCCGCATAGTCCAGCGTGCCTTCAGGTGACAAAAAAATAGCCTGCATGAGTGTGACAACCGCTCCCGGGTTCGGAAAAGAGGAAGTGGTTCACCGGGATGTCACTTCCAGTGATGGCGGACACGCGCCCGCCCCTGACTCAATGATCGTGGTTGCTAGCCGCGAAACCGGCCGCGTTGAGGATGTCGATGACTTCCTGGATGTGCTCCGGCCCGCGCGTCTGCAGCACGAAGTCGACCTCCACGTTGCGCACCGGCAGTGAGGTGAACGCGCGCTGGTGATGCACTTCGGTGATGTTGGCCTGGGCATCGGCGATCAGCTTGGTGGCGTGGGCCAACGCGCCCGGCAGGTCGCGCAGGTCGACGCGGATGCGCGCCAGGCGGCCGGCGCGCACCATGCCGCGCTCGATCAGCTCGCCCAGCATCAGCGGGTCGATGTTGCCGCCCGTCAGCACCAGGCCGATGCGCTTGCCCTTGAACCGCTCGCTGCCGGCTTCCTGCGCGCGCAGCAGCGCCGCCAGGCCAGCCGCGCCGGCGCCTTCGACCACGGTCTTTTCGATTTCCAGCAGCACCACGATGGCGTGCTCGATGTCGGCCTCGCTGACCAGTTCGATGTCGTCGACCAGCCGGCTGACGATGGGCTGCGTCAGCCCGCCCGGCGATTTCACCGCGATGCCTTCGGCGATGGTGTACTGGCCCTGCGGCATCGACACGCCCTTGACTGCGGCGTACATGGCGGGGAAACGTTCGGTCTGCACCCCGATGATCTCGATGCCGGGCTTGAGCGCCTTGGCCGCGGTGGAGATGCCCGAGATCAGGCCGCCGCCGCCGATGGCGATCACCAGCATGTCCAGCTGCGGCTGGTCTTCCAGCATTTCCAGCGCCACCGTGCCCTGCCCCGCGATCACGGCTTCGTCGTCATAGGGATGGATCATGATGAGCCCGCGCTGCTTGGCCAGCTCGTAGCCATGCGCCTTGGCGTCATCGAAGGTATCGCCGGCCAGCACCACCTCGGCGCCGAAGCGGCGCGTGTTGGCGACCTTCACGGTCGGCGTGAAGCGCGGCATCACGATCACGGCGGGCACGCCCATGCGCTGCGCGTGGTAGGCCACGCCCTGCGCGTGGTTGCCGGCCGACACGGCGATCACGCCGGCGCGACGCTCTTCGTCAGACAGCGTCAGCATGCGGTTGAGCGCGCCGCGCTCCTTGAAGCTGGCGGTGAACTGCAGGTTCTCGAATTTCAGCCAGATCTCGGCGCCGAAGATGTCGGACAGCGTGCGCGACAGCGTGAACGGGGTCTTGAGCACCTGGCCGCGCAGATTTTCGCGGGCGGTCTGGATGGAAGCGATATCGATCACGATGGAAATCCCGTTAGCGCACCGGCAGGAAATTGAAGAGTAAAAGGCCTTGCGCGTAGTTGATGCCGATACGGCGCGAATTCTCGCCAAGCAGGTTGGCGATCAGGTCGAGCCGGCCGATGATGGCGCCGAACTCGCGCTCGAAACTGAGGTTGGTGGCCTGCTGCGACATTTCATTGGCCAGCAGCAACGGCTCGCCGTGGTTGTTGCGGCGCGACGCCAGCAGCCAGGCCGCCGCCTCGACGTTCCGTGCGGCATTGTAGACCCGCTGCCCGTCCAGCGCGTCGGTGGCGTACAGGCGGGTCTTGCCGTTGTGGGCGGCGATGATGGTGTCGGCCAGGCCGTAGATGAAGGCGCCGACCCGGTCGCCGGTGTAGTTGGGGTCGAGCGAGACCGCCAGGATCTGGATGTCGTGCAGGCCGCTCAGGTCGGCCGGCGGGATGCGCACCTCGATCGCGTGGCGGGCGCGCGCCACCGCGGTCGCGTGGTCGGGCGCGCCGGTCTTGCGCCATTCGCGCGGATTGCGGCGGTAGAGCTTGTCCAGCAGGCTGTAGAGGCTGGCCAGGTTGTCGCGCACTTCAAGCGTGACGGTGCGGTTGAAATCGGTCTGGACCAGCTGGTCGGCCGACATGCTCTCGCCCTTGGGAGATCCCTGGCCCGGCCCCGGCGGCGACATGCAGCCCGCCAGCAGCGGCCCGAGCAGCAGCATCGCGGCCGCCGGTGCTCGCCATCGCCTCATGCTCGATCCATCCCTATCCCCCTGTCTGGCGCCTGGCCGGCTTGCGCCGCCGACGCTCGTGTCACGCGCAAGACTTTACCGTAAGGGACGCGAAGATGGGAGATGCGGGGGATTCGAAGACGAAAGGAGATGAATCAGCCCGGGACCGCGCCAAAGAAAAACGGCGCCTCGCGGCGCCGTTTTTCAGCAGGGAAAGGCAGGCCTTATTCGGCTTGCGGTTCCGCTTGCGGGGCGGCTTCGGCAGCGGCTTGCTGCTGCTCGATGCCGCCGATCGCCTTGATGGACAGGCGCAGGCGGCCCTTGTCGTCGGCCTCGATGACCTTGACGCGGACTTGCTGGCCGACCTTCAGCACATCGTTGATGTTGGCGATGCGGTAGTTGGCGATTTCCGAGATGTGCAGCAGGCCGTCGCGGCCCGGCAGCACTTGCACGATGGCGCCGAAGTCCAGCAGGCGCAGGACCGAGCCGTCGTAGATCTGGCCCACTTCGACGTCGGCGGTCAGCTCGACGATGCGGCGCTGGGCTTCCTTGGCCTGCGCTTCGTCGACGCTGGCGATCACGATCGTGCCGTCGTCGGAGATGTCGATCTGGGTGCCGGTCTCTTCGGTCAGCGCGCGGATGGTGGCGCCGCCCTTGCCGATCACGTCGCGGATCTTCTCGGGGTTGATCTTGATGGTCAGCATGCGCGGGGCGAAAGCCGACAGCTCGCCGCGCGAACCGTCCAGCGCTTCCTTCATCTTGCCCAGGATGTGCAGGCGGCCTTCGCGGGCTTGCGCCAGCGCCACTTGCATGATTTCCTTGGTGATGCCCTGGATCTTGATGTCCATCTGCAGCGCGGTGACGCCGTTTTCGGTGCCCGCAACCTTGAAGTCCATGTCGCCCAGGTGATCTTCGTCACCCAGGATGTCGGTCAGCACGGCGAACTTGCCGCCGTCCAGGATCAGGCCCATGGCCACGCCGGCCACGTGATCCTTGACCGGCACGCCGGCGTCCATCATGGCCAGCGAGCCGCCGCAGACCGAAGCCATCGACGACGAGCCGTTGGACTCGGTGATTTCCGACACGATGCGGATGGTGTACTGGAAGTCTTCCGGGGCCGGCAGCAGCGGAATCAGCGAGCGCTTGGCCAGGCGGCCGTGGCCGATTTCGCGGCGCTTGGGCACGCCGATGCGACCGGTTTCGCCGGTGGCGAACGGAGGCATGTTGTAGTGCATCATGAAGCGGTCACGGTACTCGCCCATGAGCGCGTCGATGATCTGCTCGTCCTGCTTGGTGCCCAGCGTGGCCACGACCAGGGCCTGGGTTTCACCACGGGTGAACAGGGCGCTGCCGTGCGCGCGGGGCAGCACGCCCAGACGCACGCTGATCGGACGCACGGTGCGGGTGTCGCGACCGTCGATACGCGGTTCGCCGTTCAGGATCTGGCCGCGGACGATGGCCGATTCCAGCGAGAACATGATGTTGTCGACGGTGACGGCGTCCGGCGCCGGCTCGCCCTTTTCGGCCGCGGCGGCGTTCAGCTTGGCCGACACGTCAGCCGACACTTCGCGCAGCTTGGTGGTGCGGGCCTGCTTTTCGCGGATCTGGTAGGCGGCGTTCAGGCCTTCCTGGGCGGCCGCGGTCACGGCGGCGATCAGGGCCTCGTCCTTGGCGGGCGCTTGCCAGTCCCAATCGGGCTTGCCGGCGTCCTTGACCAGTTCGTGGATGGCGTTGATGACGGCCTGCATCTGCTCGTGGCCGTAGACCACGCCGCCCAGCATGATTTCCTCGGACAGCTGGTCGGCTTCCGATTCCACCATCAGCACGGCGTTTTCGGTACCGGCGACCACCAGGTCCAGCTTCGACGACTTCAGCTGCGACGCGGTCGGGTTGATGGCGTACTGGCCATCGATGTAACCCACGCGGGCGGCGCCGATCGGGCCGTTGAAGGGGATGCCGGAGATGGCCAGGGCGGCCGATGCGCCGATCATGGCGGCGATGTCCGGATCGATTTCGGGGTTGACCGACAGCGTGTGGATGACCACCTGGACTTCGTTGTAGAAGTCTTCGGGGAACAGCGGACGCAGGGGACGGTCGATCAGGCGCGAGGTCAGCGTTTCCTTCTCGGACGGCTTGCCTTCACGCTTGAAGAAGCCACCGGGGATGCGGCCCGCGGCGTAGGTCTTCTCGATGTAGTCGACGGTCAGGGGGAAGAACGTCTGGCCGGGCTTGGCCTTCTTGGAGGCCACGACAGTGGCCAGGACGACGGTGTCCTCGATCGACACCACAACGGCGCCGGAGGCCTGGCGAGCGATTTCGCCAGTTTCCAGGACGACCGTGTGCTGGCCGTACTGGAACGATTTTGTCACTTTATTGAACATGACGATTATTCCTTACAAATGAAAAACCGTGGCCGTCGCGACATGCGTCGCACCGACCACGGTTGCGTCATGGGGAGCCAGCCCCGTCGATCACTTGCGCAGACCGAGTTTTTCGATCAGTGCGCGGTACGAATCGGGATTGCGGCCCTTGAGATAGTCGAGCAGCTTGCGGCGACGGCTGACCATACGCAGCAGACCGCGGCGCGAGTGATGGTCCTTCATGTGTTCTTTGAAGTGACCGGTCAGCTCGTTGATACGGGCGGTGAGCAGAGCCACCTGAACTTCGGGGGAGCCGGTATCGCCTTGAGCGCGTTGGAACTGCGCAACGATATCGGATTTCTTGATGTCAGCTACGGACATTGATGACCTCTTCGGACATGCGACAGGGCCGAGGCGCCCTGACGTGGTTTGGAAAAAAATCGCTGCCGGCGGTAAGCGTTGTTGCGTTCTCACTGCTGCTTCGAGACTGCCCTGGCAATGCCGGAAAACAAGGCTGAAAGCCCCATTTCATTCCGATCCAGTCCAGCCCCGTTGCCGGCGCAAAGCATCGTGCAAAATCAATACACTTGATAAAGCCTGCTGATTATAGCCGATTCGCTAGAATTACCCCAGTGACACCACCGACCCGCCGCCGGATGTCGCGCCACCGCCTCGGCGGCAGGCCACAGGAGCAACAACATGTCAAATTATTACAAACTTGCCCGCACCACCCTGGCCGCCGCGGCCCTCGCCAGCCTGGCCGCCTGCGCCAACCTGGCCCAGGTTGCGCCCGGCACGCCCCTGGCCGACGTCCAGGCCCAGTTCGGCCGCCCCAACTTCGAATGCCCGCAAGCCAACGGCGGCCGCCGCGTGATCTGGACGCAACAACCCATGGGCCAATACGCCTGGGGCGCCAATGTCGGCGCCGACGGCCGGGTCGACCGCGTCCTGCCGCTGCTGACCGATGCCCACTTCAAGGTGCTGGAGCAAGGCCAATGGAGCCCCGAGCGCGTGCGCTGCGAGTTCGGCCCCCCGGCCCGCATCGACCAGGCCGGCCTGGGCGAGAAGCGCGAGGTCATCTGGTCGTACCGCTACAAGGAGAACAGCGTCTGGAATTCACTGATGTATGTCTACATGGGACGCGACGGCACCGGGGTGACCCACTTCCACCCTGGTCCGGACCCGATGTACGACGACGACCGCTTCATGTGGCGCTGATCCTTCCCGGGCCGCCCAAGAAAAAACCCGCCGAAAGGCGGGTTTTTTCTTGGCAGCGCCGGATCAGGACGACTGGCCACGCCGTTCCTGCTGCAGCCGGCGGGCGCGGTTCCAGCGCCAGGCCCAGATGACCCAGCCCGAAAAGCCGTACAGCACGAACAGGCCGAACAGCACCACCGGGGGATCGCTGGAGACGAACACGAACACCGCCACCACCAGCAGGATGCCCCAGAACGGCACGCTGCGGCCCAGGGCGAAGCTCTTGCCGCTGAAGAACGGGGCGTTGGACACCATGGTGATGCCGGCGTACATGGTCAGCGTGAACGCGACCCAGGCCATCACACTGTCGTGGATCGGCAGCTTGTTGTCGACCGCCAGCCACACGAAGCCGGCCACCAGCGCCGCCGCGGCCGGGCTCGGCAGGCCCTGGAAGTAGCGCTTGTCGACCACCGCGATATTGGTATTGAAGCGCGCCAGGCGCAGCGCGGCCCCCGCCACGTAGACGAACGCCGCGAGCCAGCCCCAGCGGCCCAGGTCGTTCAGGATCCATTCGTACATCACCAGCGCCGGCGCCACGCCGAACGAGGTCATGTCGGACAGCGAGTCGTATTGCTCGCCGAAGGCCGATTGGGTGTTGGTCAGGCGGGCCACCCGGCCGTCCATGCCGTCCAGCACCATGGCCACGAAAATGGCGATGGCGGCGACCTCGAAGCGGTTGTTCATGGCCTGCACCACGGCATAGAACCCCGCGAACAACGCCGCGGTGGTGAATGCGTTGGGCAGCAGGTAGATGCTTCGGTGGCGGTTCTCGGAATCGCGCATGGAAAAATTGGGCATGGTCTCAATTACTTACGACAGACATTGAAAGGTTAACTCATCTGGCCCCACAACGGGCCGCAGCAAGGGTCATGCCCGCCGCGATCCGGCCCCGCCGGCGCGAAAAGCCCGCCCGCGCCCCGGCGGCGCGCCCGCCTTCGCGCACTTTCTGCGCAAATAAAAACGGCATGCCCTCGCGAGGCATGCCGCTTTCGGCCGGTGCGCGCGGGGCGCAAGCCCCGCGCGGAAACCGGAATCAGTTCTTGGACTTGTCCACCAGCTTGTTGGCGGCGATCCAGGGCATCATGGCGCGCAGCTTGCCACCCACCACTTCGATCTGCGATTCCGCGTTGATGCGGCGGCGCGAGGTCAGCGTCGGGGCGCCGGCGGCGTTTTCCAGGATGAACTTCTTGGCGTATTCGCCGGTCTGGATGTCCGTCAGGCACTGGCGCATGGCCTTGCGGGTTTCGTCGGTGACGATCTTCGGGCCGGTTTCGTACTCGCCGAACTCGGCGTTGTTCGAGATCGAGTAATTCATGTTGGCGATGCCGCCTTCATAGATCAGGTCGACGATCAGCTTCAGTTCGTGCAGGCACTCGAAGTACGCCATTTCGGGCGCGTAGCCGGCTTCCACCAGCGTGTCGAAACCGGCCTTGATCAGTTCGACGGTACCGCCGCACAGCACGGCCTGTTCGCCGAACAGGTCGGTTTCGGTTTCTTCACGGAAGTTGGTTTCGATGATGCCGGCACGGCCGCCGCCGTTGGCGCTGGCGTACGACAGGGCCACGTCGCGCGCGGCGCCCGACTTGTCCTGGTACACGGCCACCAGGTGGGGCACGCCGCCACCCTGCTTGTAGGTGTTGCGCACCGTGTGGCCGGGGGCCTTCGGGGCGATCATGATGACGTCGATGTCTTCACGCGGCACGACCTGGCCGTAGTGGACGTTGAAGCCGTGGGCGAAGGCCAGGGCGGCGCCCGCCTTGATGTTGGCGTGCACTTCCTTGTTGTAGACCGAGGCGATGTTCTCGTCGGGCAGCAGCATCATGACGATGTCGGCCGACTTGACGGCGTCCGCCACTTCCTTGACTTCCAGGCCGGCGTTGGCGGCCTTGTTCCACGAGGCGCCGCCCTTGCGCAGGCCGACGATGACCTTCACGCCCGACTCATGCAGGTTCTGCGCGTGCGCGTGGCCTTGCGAGCCATAGCCGATGATGGCAACGGTCTTGCCTTTGATGAGGGAGAGATCGCAGTCTTTGTCGTAGAAAACTTTCATGGGGTGCTCCAGATATCTTGGATATTCGTTGGTTCGTATGTAGGGTGCGGCTTGGCCTGGAAGGCCGGTCAAATCTTCAGAATCCGTTCACCGCGGCCGATGCCGGACACGCCGGTGCGCACGGTTTCAAGGATGGCACTGCGGTCCAGGGCTTCCAGGAAGGCCTGTACTTTTTCCTGCACCCCGGTCAATTCGATGGTGTAGGACTTGTCGGTCACATCGATGATGCGCCCGCGGAAGATGTCCGCCATGCGCTTCATTTCCTCGCGTTCCTTGCCGACCGCGCGCACCTTCACGAGCATCAGCTCGCGCTCGATGTGCGCGCCTTCGGTCAGGTCCACGACCTTGACCACGTCCACCAGGCGGTTCAGGTGCTTGGTGATCTGCTCGATGACTTCATCCGAGCCGGTCGTGACGATGGTCATGCGCGACAGCGTGGCGTCCTCGGTGGGCGCCACGGTCAGGGTCTCGATGTTGTAGCCCCGCGCCGAGAACAGGCCGACCACGCGCGACAGCGCGCCGGGCTCGTTTTCGAGGAGGACGGAAATCACGTGCTTCATGGTGGCCTCCTTACAGGTCTTCAGAGCCGAGCAGCATTTCGGTCAGCCCGCGGCCGGCCTTGACCATCGGCCACACGTTTTCGGTGCGGTCGGTGATGAAGTCCAGGAAGACCAGGCGCTCCTTGTGCTTCTTGAACGCTTCGCGCAGCGCCGGCTCGACGTCGGCCGGGCGCTCGATGCGCAGGCCCACGTGGCCGTAGGCCTCGGCCACCTTGACGAAGTCGGGCAGCGAATCCATGTACGACTCGGAGTAGCGCGAGCCGTAGTCGATCTGCTGCCACTGCCGGACCATGCCCAGGAAGCGGTTGTTCAGGCAGACGATCTTGGGCGTCAGGCGGTACTGGGCGCAGGTCGACAGTTCCTGGATGTTCATCTGGATCGAGGCCTCGCCGGTGATCACGGCGATGTCATGACCCGGATTGGCCATCTGCACGCCCATGGCGTAGGGCAGGCCCACCCCCATGGTGCCCAGGCCGCCGGAGTTGATCCAGCGGCGCGGCTTGTCGAACTTGTAGTACTGCGCCGCCCACATCTGGTGCTGGCCCACGTCGGAGGTGACGAAGGCGTCGCCGCCGGTCACTTCCCAGAGCTTTTCCACCACGTACTGCGGCTTGATGACCTCGTCCGAATTGGCGAACTTGAGGCATTCCTTGCCGCGCCAGGTCTCGACCTGCTCCCACCACTTGGCGATGGAAGCCGGCTTGTGCTCGGCGGCGGCGGCCTCGTACTGCGCGCTCAGGTCGGCCAGCACATCCTTGACGTTGCCGACGATCGGGACGTCCACGCGCACGCGCTTGGAGATCGACGACGGGTCGATATCGATATGGATGATCTTGCGGGCGTTCTGGGCGAAGTGCTTGGGATTGCCGATCACGCGGTCGTCGAAACGGGCGCCGATGGCCAGCAGCACGTCGCAGTGCTGCATCGCCATGTTGGCCTCGTAGGTGCCGTGCATGCCGGGCATGCCGACGAACTGGCCGCTGCTGGCGGGGAAGCCGCCCAGGCCCATCAGGGTGCTGGTGCAGGGCGCGCCCAGTTGCGACACGAGCTTGTTCAGCTCGGGCGCGGCGTTCGACAGGATGACCCCGCCGCCGGTGTAGATCATCGGCCGCTCGGCGGCCAGCAACATCTGCACGGCTTTCTTGATCTGCCCCTGGTGGCCCTTGTTGACGGGCGCGTAGGAACGCATCGAGATCTCGCCCTTGGGCGGGGTGTACTTGCACTGCGCGACGGTGATGTCCTTGGGGATGTCCACCAGCACCGGGCCGGGACGGCCGGTGCGCGCGATGTAGAACGCGCGGCGCATGGTTTCGGCCAGGTCCTTGACGTCACGCACCAGGAAGTTGTGCTTGACGCAGGGACGGGTGATGCCGACGGTGTCGCATTCCTGGAAGGCGTCCTCGCCAATGGCCGCAGTGGGCACCTGCCCGCTGATGATGACCATGGGGATGGAGTCCATGTAGGCGGTGGCGATGCCGGTGACGGCATTGGTCACGCCCGGACCGCTGGTCACGATGCAGACGCCGACCTTCTGCGACGAGCGCGAGTAGGCATCGGCCGCGTGCACGGCGGCTTGCTCGTGACGAACCAGGATATGCTGGAATTTGTCCTGCTTGAAAATCGCGTCGTAGATGTAGAGCACCGCGCCGCCAGGGTAGCCGAAAACGTGTTCCACGCCTTCATCGGCCAGGCAGCGCACGACGATATCGGCGCCATTCATTTCCATGTTGTCTTTCCTTTCAAAACCGGCCCTGCAACCCTGACTGCTGCGCGCCCGGATACGGCGGCAACTGAACCCATACCGGCTACGGCAACATGATCCGGCGCTTAGCGGCTCACGGAGCCACGCCACCCGGACACCCTGCCGACCCGGCACACGCTCGACAGAACGCAGTGCTAACGCCCCTGGGGGACGCTGGAGGTCGAAATGGAAGCCTTGGCAACACACGCTTGTGGCGCGGCCAACGGCAAATGTATCTGCTGCAGGATGGCTGGGAGGTGACCCTGGCCATCCGCCTCATCGCACCGGTTTCGGATAGGCAGACCGGCGCAAGTGGAGCAATTTACCGCGTTGCGTCAAAGCTAGCAAATCGAGGTTTCGCGGACGTTGCACGGAAGTCGCGCCGGCCACTGCGGGAAAGTCTGGTAACCATCCGACCCCTAAAACGCCGCCAGCCTCTCTATACTTGACGCGTCACCCGGAACCGAGCCCCGCCGCCCATGGATCTGCGCATTGCCAGCATTCGCCGCTTCCTCTACAGCCACTACTTCTTCGGAGGGGTGCGCCAGGGGGTCGGCATGCTGTTGCCGGTGCTGGTGCTGGGCGGACTGTTCGGCCACTACACCACCGGCCTGGTCGCCACCTTCGGCGCCCAGTGCCTGGCCATCATCGACCAGCCCGGCGGCCCGCAGCGGCATCGCACCAACGAGATGCTGGGCGGCGCGGCGCTGGGCACGCTGACCGTCATCATCACCGGCCTGGCCTCGACCCATCCCGTGCTGATCTGGCTGGTGGTCATCGCGCAGTGCTTCGTCTATTCCATGTTCACGGTGTTCGGCAAGCGCGGCGGCCTGATCGGCTTTGCCGGCCTGCTGCTGATGACGCTGACCATGCATTCGCCGCTCGAGGCCCACGAGGTGCTGGCGCACGCCGCCGCGACCCTGGGCGGGGCGCTGTTCTACGTGGCCTTCAGCCTGGGGTTCTCGCGCCTGTTCTGGCTGCGCGAGGAGCAGCAGGCGATGTCGGTGGCGTTGTTCGCCACCGCCGATTATGTCGCCGCGCGCGCCGCGTTCTACGACGAGACCGCCGACCTGGACGAGGCCTACCGCAACCTGATCCAGCGCCAGTCGATCATGACCGAGAAGCACCAGGCCGCGCGCGACATGGTGCTGCGCGCCCTGCCCCGCGGCAAGGGCCTGGGCGACCGCCGCCGCGTGATGATCTGGAACATGTTCGTCGACATGCTGCAACTGCTCGACACGCTGGTGGCCACCCACACCGACTACGCCGCGCTGCGGCGCGCGCTGGCCGGCAACGACTGCCTGATGTTCATGCGCGACGCGCTGGTGAAGATGTCGCTGGAGCTGAACCGCATCGCGCTGGACGTGTCGCGCGGCCGCAAGGTGCAGTACCGCAGCAGCGCCAAGGCCGAGCTGCGCGCCATCGAATACGAGATCGAACAGCTCAAGCAGCAGGGCCTGGGCGAGCGCGAGCCGGAAATGCTGGCGCTGATCGTGCAGGTGCTGCGGCGGCTGCGCAACTCAGCCCGCATCGTCGACCGGCTGGCCGACCACACCGCCGCCTCGCCCCACGCCCAGCCCACCGACGTGCTGCGCATCAACAAGTCGCTGACGCGCTTCATCTCGCGCCAGGAATTCCGGGTCGGCCTGCTGACCAGCAACCTGCGGCTGGATTCCCCGCATTTCCGCTATGCGCTGCGCGTGACGGCCGCCGCCGCCATCGCCATGACGCTGGCCAGCCGCTGGCTGTCGCCGGCGTTCTCGGCGCACAACTACTGGATCATGCTGACCATCGTCATCATCATGAAGCCGGGCTTCGCGCTGACCCGCCAACGCAACGGCTGGCGCCTGATGGGCACGCTGATCGGCTGCATCTGCGCGCTGCTGCTGTTCAACGTCACCGACAAGCCCGCCATCCTGTTCGCGGTGCTGATGGGCGCCTGCATCATGGGCAACAGCATGGTGCAGCTGAACTACATGGCCAGCGCCATCTTCAACACGCTGTTCGTGGTGCTGGTGTTCCACTTCGTCTCGCCCGGCACGGTGTCGATGTCGGTGATCGGCGAACGCGCCATCGACACGCTGATCGGCTGCGCGCTGGCGCTGGTGTGCAGCTACATCCTGCCGTGGTGGGAGGCGCGCTACCTCAAGCCGCTGGCGGCGGCCGCCACCCGCGCCAACCGGGAATACCTGATGGCCGGCATGCGCTACGTGGAAGCGATGCAGACGCATGGCGCGCCGGTGGGCGCGGCCGCCGACGCGACGCCCGCGGTCACCGACGCCGACCTGGCCTGGCGCCTGGCGCGCAAGAACGTGCACATCGCCTTCAGCAATTTCGCCGAGGCCTTCTACCGCATGATGAGCGAGCCCAAGTCGCACCAGGTCAGCGTGCCAGAACTGAACAACCTGCTGATCCAGAACCACGTGCTGGCCTCGCAGATCACCGCCGCCATTCCCATCCTGGCCGCTTTGCCGGCCACGCCCGAGGCGGTGCAGCGGGCGCTGGCCGGCATGGTCGACCTGCTGGACGAGAACCGCGCGCAGGCGCCCGCCGACCTGCCCACCCAGTTCGACACCGAAGGCGAACAGGCGGCGCTGGTCTATCCGGTCAAGCAGATGCTCAAGGCCACCCACATGATCCGCCAGGAGCTGCACGCGCTGGCCGATCCGCAGCACGCGCCGCCGGTGGCGGCGCCGGCCTGACGCATCCACGCGCGTTTCCAGCACAAAAAAAAACGGCCCCAATCAGGGGCCGGCTTTTTACCTGGCGCGTCCGGATCGCTCAGAGCTTGCGGCGGAACACCAGCTTGTTTTCGGTGGAGGCCGAGGCGTCGTACTGATAGCCTTCCAGGTCGAAGCCGTGCAGGCCCTCGGGCTTGGACACCTTGTGCAGGATGGCGTAGCGCGCCATCAGGCCGCGCGCGCGCTTGGCGTGGAAGCTGATGATCTTCCAGGCGCCGTTCTTCCAGTCCTGGAACACGCACTGCACCACGCGCGCCTTGAGCGCCTTCAGGTCGACCGACTTGAAATACTCTTCGGACGCCAGGTTGACGATGACCGGCGCCTTCTGGCCGGCCTGGCGCTCGTTGAGGTAGTCGGCGATGCCGCTGCCCCAGTATTCGTACAGGTTCTTGCCCTTGGGCGTTTCCAGGCGCGTGCCCATTTCCAGGCGGTACGGCTGCATCAGGTCGAGCGGCCGCAGCACGCCATACAGGCCGCTGAGGATGGCCACGTGTTCCTGGGCCCAGTCCAGCTGCCTGGCCGACAGCGTCGAGGCCTCCAGGCCTTCATACACGTCGCCATTGAAGGCCAGCACGGCCTGGCGCGAATTGGCCTGCGTGAAGGTGCGCTTCCAGTGGCCGTAGCGCTGCACGTTGAGCTCGGACAGGGCCGGGCTCAGGCTCATCAGTTCGGCGATGTCGTCCGCGGTCTTGGTCTTCAGGACCTTGATCAGGCCGGCGGCCTGGTCCACGAACAGCGGCTGGGTGTGCGTCTCGACGTGCACCGGCGAGTCGTAGTCCAGCTTCTTGGCGGGGGAAAGCAGAAACAGCATTCGGAGATTCCTTTGATCAGCGCGCCGTCCAGCCGCCATCGACGGAGACGGTCGTGCCGGTGATTTGCGCGGCGGCATCGGAGGCCAGGAAGACGGCCGTGCCGCCCAGTTGTTCGGGCGTGACGAATTGCAGCGACGGCTGCTTTTCGCTGAGCAGTTCGCGCGCGGCGGTTTCCTGGTCGACGCCGTTCTTTTCGGCCAGCGCCGAGATCTGCTTTTCGACCAGCGGCGTGCGCACCCAGCCCGGGCAGATGGCGTTGGCGGTGATGCCCTGGCCGGCGGTTTCCAGCGCGGTCACCTTGGTGAAGCCCACCACGCCGTGCTTGGCGGCGACGTAGGCCGACTTGTTGGCCGAGGCCACCAGGCCGTGCGCCGAGGCGATGTTGATGATGCGGCCGAAGCCCTGCTTCTTCATGTGCGGCAGCGCGGCGGCGGTGCCATGGAACACGGCCGACAGGTTCAGCGCCAGGATGGCGTCCCATTTTTCGGTGGGAAAGTCCTCGATCAGCGCGGTGTGCTGGATGCCGGCGTTGTTGACCAGGATGTCGATGCGGCCCATCTGGCGCACCGCGTTGTCGACCAGGCCGCGCACGGCCTCGCCCTTGGACAGGTCGGCGCCGTCGTACAGCACCTTGACGCCATGCTGGGCGGCCAGGCCGGCGCGCACCTTTTCGATCTCGGCGGCGTCGCCGAAGCCGTTCAGGACGATATCGGCGCCCTGCGCGGCCAGCGCGGTGGCGATACCCAGGCCGATCCCGCTGGTGGAACCGGTGACGACTGCGACTTTTCCTTTGAGCATAGATGTTCTCCTGTGGCGGGGCGCGGAAGGCGGGCGGCGGCCGGAACGCGCCGGCCGGCGCCGTGGGCGAAACACGGGCTGAAAAACAGCGTCAAGTGTAGCTGCCCGGCAAGGCGCCCATCATGCCATGCCCCCACGCGGCGCGGGGTCAAGGACGCGGCGACGGGGAATCCGGCGGCTCCGCCTGGCGCGGCGGCGGCGCGGAATCCGACCGGTCCTGCGCCGTCTCGGCGGGCGGCGGCGCCGGCAGGTCCGCCATGCCCCCCAGGCGCTCCGGCACGCGCTCGAGCAGCTTGATCAGGATCGGCACCACGCCCATCGACACCGCCACCACCACCGCCAGCACGTCGCGCTGGTCCAGGTCCATCAGGCGGTTGCTCCAGGCCTCGTTGAAGATGGCGAAGCTGAATTCACCGCCCTGCGCCAGCACCATGGCGAACAGCAGGCGGTGATAGCGCGGCAGGCCCAGGAACCGCGCGAAGCCGTACAGCACCAGCGCCTTGACCAGCAGCAGCGCCGTCACGCCCGCCAGGATGAAGGCCCAGTGATCCGCCACCACGTGCAGGTTCACGGACATGCCGATCGCGACGAAGAACAGGCCCAGCAGCAGCCCCTTGAACGGCTCGATGGCGTTTTCCAGTTCGTCGCGATAGCGCGACTCGGCCATCAGCACCCCCACCAGGAAGCCGCCCAGGCCCGCCGACAGGCCGGCGTAGTTGAACAGCTGGGCGGCGCCGATCACCATCAGCAGCGCCGCCGCGGTGAACAATTCCTTCAACTGCGCCTTGGCCGCCCAGCCCAGCAGCCGCAGCCGGTAGGCCACCGCCACCACCGCCACCGCCACCAGCGCCTCCTTGAACGACGGCTCCGACGCCTGGCCGCTGCCCAGCAGCCCGGCCGCCACCAGCATCGGGATCGCCGCCATGTCCTGGAACAGCAGCACCCCCAGCGCCGAGCGCCCCATCGGCGTGCGCGTCAGGCCGCGCTCTTCCAGCAGCCGCATGGCCACCGCGGTGGACGACAGGGCCAGCGACAGCCCGCACAGCACCGCCGCCTGCCAGCCCATGCCGGCCAGGTGGCGCAGCGCGGCGCCGAACACCAGCCCCAGCAGCAGCCCGCAGGCCAGCATCTGCGACGCCCCCAGCGTGAACACCTCGTGGCGCATGGCCCACAGGCGCCGCGGCGCCAGCTCCAGGCCGATGATGAACAGCATCATCACCACGCCCCACTGCGACACATTGACCATGTCGCCCACGTCGGTCACCAGCTTCAGGCACGACGGCCCCACCAGCACGCCGGCCAGCAGGTAGCCCGGGATCGCGCCCAGCCCCAGCCGCTGGGTCAGCGGCACGCACAGGACGGCGGCAAGCAACAGGATGAGGATCAGATTCATCGGCGCGAGGCGTGCGGATCGAGACAGTCCGATTCTGCGCAAAGATTGCCCAACGGGAAAGCCGGGGAAACCGTCTGAAGCGCCCGACATCGAAAGGCTTTACACAAAAGTTTTTTTTGCTGTAGAATTGCGGGCTTCGCTGCTCCGACAACGCAGATTCTTCCGACCAGGAATCTGATCGTGGGAAACCAGGAACCGCTGATGGGCTCGCCCCTGATACCGGTCACTGGAATTTCACCGTTGCGGAACCCAGCCACGGAGAGGTGGCAGAGTGGTCGAATGTACCTGACTCGAAATCAGGCGTACGGTATCCCCGTACCGTGGGTTCGAATCCCACCCTCTCCGCCAGTATTCAAAAAAGGCCAATCCCTCGGGATTGGCCTTTTTCTTTGCACGCTTGCCGCGGTATTTTCCCCTAATCCCGCCCTACCCCTCGGCCACGATCTTCGCGTCCTGGATGGTCTTGGCGTACTTGCGCTGCTCGTCGCGCATGAAGTCGGCGAAGCGCTGCACGCTGCCGCCGCCGTCTTCCGCGCCAACCTGCGCCAGCTTTTCCTGCACGTCGGCCATGGCCAGGACGCGGTCGATGTCCTGGTTCATGCGCGCGATCATGTCGGCGGGCATTTTGGCCGGACCCACCATGCCGAACCAGATGCTGGCCTCGAACCCGGGGTAGCCCTGCTCGGCCACCGTCGGCACGTCGGGCTGGCTCTTGGAACGCTGCTGCAGCGTCTGCGCCAGCGCCAGCACCTTGCCGGACTGGATCAAAGGCGTGGCCGTGGTCATGCCCTCGAAGCAATACTGCACGTGGCCGCCCAGCAGATCGTTCATCAGCGGCGCCGAGCCCTTGTAGGGCACGTGCAGCACGTCGATGCCGGCGCGGGCCTTGAAAATCTCCAGCGCCAGGTGCTGCGCCGACCCGCTGCCGGCCGAACCGAAGATGATCTTGCCGGGTTGCGCGCGGCACAGCGCCACCAGCTCGGGCAGCGTCTTGGCCGGCTGCGCCGCGCCGCCGATCAGCAGCGTCGGCGTCTTGCCCACCAGCGCGATCGGCGAGAAATCGCGCTCGGCCGAATAGGCCAGTTTGGGCTGCAGGCCCGGCGCGATGCCGTGGCTGTTGACATGCGCCATCAGCAGCGTGTTGCCATCGGGCGGCTGGCGCGCCACCTGCTCGGCGGCGATGATGCCGGCCGCGCCGGCGCGGTTCTCGACGATCACCGGGATGCCCCACATCACGCCCAGCTTCTGGCCCAGCAGGCGCGCCAGCACATCGGTGCCGCCGCCCGCCGGAAATCCCACCACGATCTTGACCGGCCCCGGCGGCAGCGGTTGCTGCGCCCTGGCCGATGGCAGGACGAGCGCCGCCCCCAGCGCCGCGGCGCCGGTAATGAATTCCCTACGTTGCATGGTTGTCTCCTCGCGCGCCGGGTCCATGCCCGGCGACTGTTGGTAAGCCTTGCCCGCCGCGGCCGGCTGGGCCGCGGCGTCCTGCGGGTCCTGCTGACGCGGTCAGGCCGCGGGCGCCGCCAGCCGCTGGGCCAGTTGCGCCGACTGCGCGGCGTCCAGCTCCACCAGCGGCGGCCGGACCGTGGCCCAGACCGGATCGTTGCGCCGCTGCGCGATCGCGGCTTTCATGGCCGGGATCATCGGGTACGACTGGAAGATGGCGCGGGTCTCGTTCAGGGCGCGCTGCCGGTCCTCGGCGCCGGCCTCGCGCCACGACCGGTACAGCGCGACGATCGGGCCGGCATTGACGTTGCCGGTGGCGGTGATGCAGCCCGCGCCTCCCGCCCGCATGGTTTCCAGCAACACCGTTTCGGTGCCGGCGAACACGTCGAAGCCGCGCGGCTGGAAGTCGCGCAGCATGGCCTGGGTGTTGGCCCAGTCGCCGGAACTGTCCTTGATGCCGGCGACGATGCCGGGAAATTCGCCCAGCAGCCGGTCGATCAGGCCCAGGCTGATCGGCACGCCCGACACCGGCGGGATGTGATACAGGTAGATGCGCAGGCGCTCGTCGGCGACCCGTTCGATCACGTGGGCGAAGGCGCGGAACAGACCCTCGTCGCTGACGCCCTTGTAGTAGAACGGCGGCAGCATGAGCACCCCGCCGCAGCCGGCGCCGACCGCGTGGCGGGTCAGCTCCACCGCGTCGGGCAGCGCGCAGGCGCCGGTGCCGGGCATCATGCGCGCGGCCGGCAGGCCGGCATCCAGCAAGGCATCCAGCAGATGGCGCTTTTCCGCCACGCTGAGCGAATTGGCCTCGGAGTTGGTGCCGAAGATCGCCAGCCCCGCGCCCTGTTCCAGCAGCGCGCGGCAATGCCCGACGAAGCGCGGCGCGCTGGGCGACAGATCCGCGTTGAAGGGCGTGAGGACCGGGGAATAGACGCCTTGCGGCCGGCCCGCGGCTCGTGTGCTCATGAAGACTCTCCTGTCAGCGGCCGATACGGGTCCACTTGCCGTAGCGTTCGACCATGCGTTCATCGAAACCGAATCCCAACCCCGGCTCCTGGTGCAACACCACGCGACCCTGCTTGTGGGTCAGTTGGCGGTCCACCAGCTTGCGGAAATTCAGGACCTGGTCGTCCCAGAAAAATTCAACATAACGCGCATTGGGCGTGGCGGCCACCAGCGGCGCGTGCACGTCGTGGAACCAGTGCGGGCACACCACCACGCCGTAGCTCGCCGCGGTCGCCGCGATGCGCTTCCATTCGGTGATGCCGCCGCACACCGCCGCGTCGGTCTGCAGGATGCCGGCCGCGCCCTTGTCCAGCAGCTCCTTGTGATACCAGCGGCCGTAGCCGATCTCGGCGGTGGCGATAGGCAGGTGCGTCAGGCGCGCCAGCTTGGCGTGGCTGTCGATGTCGTCGGGGCCGAACGGCTCTTCGATGAAGTACGGCTCGTACTCCTCGAAGCGGCGGATGTACTGCATGGCCTGGGTCACGTCCTGCCAGGCGTTGTTGCAGTCCATCATCAGCTCGACGTCCGGCCCGACGGCCTCGCGCGCCGCCTTCAGCCGCGCCTCTTCCTCGCGCGGCGACAGGCGCCCGGTCTTCATCTTGACGGCGCCAAAGCCCTTGGCGACATAGCTGGCCATTTCCTCGCCCAGGTGCTGCGGCGTCTTGCCGTCCAGGTAGTAGCCGCCGCTGGCGTAGGCCGGCACCGACTCCAGCTCGACCGCGCCGAGGAACTTGTGCAGCGGCAGCCCCGCCGTCTTGGCGTTCAGGTCCCACAGCGCGATGTCGAGCGCGCTGAGCGCGCGCATCACCGTGCCCTGGCGCCCCTGCAGCAGGGCTTCCTGATACATGGCCTGCCACAACCCTTCGACCGCGTGCGAGTCCTTGCCCAGCAGCACCGGCGCCAGCAGGCTCTGCACGGCGGCCTCGAAGATCGCGCCGCCGGCGCTGCCGACATAGCAGAAGCCGATGCCTTCGACGCCATCGGCGCTGCGGACCTTGACCAGTCCGTAATGGCGGGTGGAGACGGTGCGGTTCGAAAACGAGGTGACCTTGTCCAAGGGCACCGCGGCGGCGCAAACGTCGATGGATTCAATGATGGGCACGGCTGGCTCCTGATAACGGGAATAGTGCGGGTTGCGCTGCCGGCGCGCCTTGCGCCGGCGCAACGCTCAAGCGCATTCTTGCCGCCGCCAAAGAAACAAACAATTATCTTTATCCATATTTAGAATATGGAAAAAACATCTTCCCAGGGCGCCAGACGATGGATTCGAGATTCCTGCAGACCTATGTGCACGTGGTGGAGCTGGGCTCGATCGCGCAGGCCGCGCGCCACCAGGGGCTGACGCCGGCCACCGTGCAGCAGCGCCTGCGCGCGCTGGAAGCGGACATGGGCAGCGCGCTGATCGCGCGCTCGGGCCGCACGGTCAAGCCGACCGCGGCCGGCACTCGCATCCTGGAACGCGCCCGCAACGTGCTGCGCGATCTGCGCGACCTGCGCTCGGCGGCCACCGAGTCCGACCTGCCGGCCGGCCCCTTGCGCCTGGGCGCCACGCCCACGGCGCTGACCGGCATCATGCCGCCGGTGCTGCGCACCTGGGCGGCGCGCCATCCCCACATCGAGATCTATATCGAGCCGGCGCCCACCACCCTGCTCTACAGCAAGGTGCTGGCCGGCGAACTGGACGGCGCGCTGCTGGTGCACCCGCTGTTCGCGCTGCCCAAGTCCTGCGTCTGGCGCGACCTGCGGCGCGAGCCGCTGGTGCTGGTGACGCCTGCCGACATGGTGGTGCCCGACCCGCTGGCGGTGATCGCGCGCGAGCCCTATATCCGCTACGACCGCAGCGTAGTGGGCGGCCGCATGGCCGACGACTACCTGCGCGCCCGCGACCTGCGGCCGCACGTGCGCTTCGAGCTGGACGGCATCGACTCGATCGCCAAGCTGGTGTCGGAGGGATTGGGCGTGGCGCTGCTGCCGGACTGGGCCACCACGGGCGCGTCCGCCCCGGTCAGGCGCTGGCCGCTGCCGGGCCCCTGTCCGGCGCGCAGCGTCGGCGCGATCTGGCCGCGCTCGGGCGTGCGCTCGGAATTGATGCGGGTGTTCGTGGAGATGGCGGAACGCCAGGCGGCGGAGCGCTGACCGGCCCGCGCGGCATGCATGCGGCCAGGGGCCGCCGCGCCTTATGCCGCCAGGTCGGCCCTCAGTTGGCCGTTGCGCGCCACCACCTTGCCGCCAGAGATCACCAGGCGACGCGGCGCGCGCTGCGCCACGGCTTCGGCCACGCCGCTGGCCGCCACCAGCACCAGGTCGGCGCGGGCGCCAGGCGCCAGCCCGTAGTCCGCGAAGCCACAGGCGCGCGCCGCGGCGGCGCTGACGCAGTCGAAGGCCCAGCCGATCTCGTCATCGCGGCGCAGGTCGTTGCGCAGGCCGATCATCATGGCGCGCGCCAGCATGTCGGGGCTGCCGTAAGGCGTCCAGGTATCGCGGATGCCGTCGTTGCCGCCGAACAGCGTCACGCCGGCCTCGCGACAGGCGCGCAGCGCCGGCACAGGACGCGACGGCGGCGCCGTGGTCAGCAGCGCCACATCCAGCGCGGCCAGGCGCTTGAGCAGGCCGTCCAGCCGCTTGGCGTCAACGCCGCCCAGGCAGAAGGCGTGGCTGACGACCACGCGGCCGCGCATGTCCAGCGCCTGCACGCGGTCCAGGATCAGGTCGAGCGAGAAGGCGCCCAGGTCGCCCGGCTCGTGCAGGTGGATATCGAGGGGTTTGCCATGCTTTTCCGCCAGCCCGAACAGCACGTCCAGCGATTGCGCCGGGTCGCGGTCGATGGCACAGGGGTCCAGTCCGCCCAGCACGTCGGCGCCCGCGGCCAAGCCCGCATCCAGCAAGGCGGCGGTGCCGGGCCGAACCAGCAGGCCCGACTGCGGAAACGCCACGGTCTGGATCTCGACCAGGCCGGCCAGGGCCTCGCGGGTGGCGTGCACGCCGTCCAGATGGCGCAGGCCGGCGTCGGTGTCGACATCGACGTGGCTGCGGATGCGGGTGGCGCCCTCGCGCAGGAAGGCCAGCGCCAGCGCGCGAGCATGGCTGGCCGCGTCATGGCCGCTGGCGGCGCGCCAGGCCCGTTCGTTGTCGATGCGGTCGGTCAGCGCCGGCCCCACCTGGTTCACGTACCACGGCGAATCCCAGGTGGTCTTGTCCAGATGGGTGTGGCCTTCCACCAGGCCGGGCAGCAGCAGCGCGCCGCCGCCCTGCTCGCGCGCCACATCGGGCGGCGCCTGCAGGTTGGGGCCGATGCCGGCGATACGGTCGCCAGAAATCAGCACGTCGACCGCCGCGCCATCGGGCAGGCGAACGTTGTTTAACAGCATGTCGGTCATGGAGGTATCCGGCGCCGCCGGCACGCGGCGGCGTCCGTTCAGCCTTGCTGGGGCGGTTCGATCCAGAAGAAGCGCTGGCCCTGGCGGATCATGTCCGCCACGCCTTCGGCGCCCAGGCGATAGTCGGTGCCCATCAACGTGGCGCCACCGTCGTCGTGGATATGGATGACGGCCAGCGGGTCATTGGCCATGGTGTACCAGTAGTAACCGGGCTTGAGATCGTGCAGGTCAGTATTCATGCGTCGAGTATACAAACATCCTTGCGACGTATTCAAAAAGACACACAAGTAACCCTTTGCCTGACATGGCGCCAGCGACGCGTCATACTGTTCCATGCGAGGCTTCCGGAGCCCGCCATGTTGGCACGCGTCGACTCGGCCGCAGAACCTTGGGTATGCAAGCGTCGATCGCGAGGGGAACAACACAGGTATGAAAAGGCAGGCACTCCAATTCAGCGAGCCGCTCAAGCAAGCCATCCTGGATGGCGCCAAGGTGCAGACCCGCCGCATCGTCAAGCCGCAGCCCTCCAAACCGACGACCGCCTGGTACGCCGACGCTGCGGACTCTGGCAAGTGGGTCGCCATGGGTCCGGTCCGGGAAGGATCGAGCGAAATGCGCAAGACCTCTCCCTGGGTCAGTTGCCCCTATGGTAAATCCGGAGACAGCATCACCCTCGAAGACGAGTCCGGCAAGCCTTTTGCCAACGCGGTCATCGTCGGCGTGCGCATCCAGCGCCTGCAAAAGCTGTCGGACGCCGACGCGCGCGCCGAAGGCACACAAGCGCTTTATCACGCCTCGGCGCTGTTGCCAGGCGTGCCCTTGCAAACAGCGTTTGCCTTGACCTGGTGCGAGCGCTACGGCGCGCACGCCTGGGCCGCCAATCCGTGGGTCTGGGTGGTCGAATTCCGCTGTCAGCAACCGGACGAAAACTAGGTAGCGTCGACGCTGGACAGCCCGCAGGCGGCGTGGCTGGCGCATTGGCCGCCTGGCGCAGGCGTACCGGTGTTGCCTGCAGGGAACTTGGCGGCGGCGATGGTGAGCAGCTGTAACCTGGCCGCCGTACTTCACCGCATTCCACCTTATTTCAGTCGATTTCAGCCGAGGGTTTACCAGAGTGGAATCCGCCTGCCGCGCCGCAGCATGGGGGCCCGCAACGCATCCGCAACCGTTGCGGATTGTCGCTATTGAGGGGCGGTCATTTACCCACGCCGATCCGAAAAGACCGAAAATAGCCTCAACGGAATACTCAACTTTGCTGCATAACGCAGTAGGCAGGTGCAACATGAAAAAATGGCTAATCGCTGGGGCCGGTGTCGCCGGCCTGCTGATCTCCAGCGTCGCGTTGGCCCGCGTCGACGTCGGCATCTCGATCGGCGTCCCCGGGGTCGTGTACCCGGCGCCGGTCTATGCGGCGCCCGCGCCCGTCTACGTGGCGCCGGCGCCCGTCTATGCGCCCCCGCCCCCGGTCTACTACCGCCCGGCGCCCGTGTACGTCGCGCCCCCGGTGGTGTACCCGGCGCCGGTCTACATCCGCGGCGGCGGCTACTGGGGCCACCATGGCGGCTACTGGCGCGGCCCCGGCCCGGGCTACTACCACGGCCGCGGCGGCTGGCACCGCTGATCGCTCCGCGCCGGGCCAGTCATGCCGGCGCCCTGAAAGACAAAGGCCACTCCTTCGAGTGGCCTTTTTTTTCTGCGGCGTAATTTCCGGTACGCCGCGGAAAGCGGGTCAGGCCGCGGGGACCTGAACGGATTTGCCAGCCACGACGGCCGGCGGTTGTTGCGGCGCCGGGGCGGGCTTGCCCGCGGCCCAACGCGACGATTCCTGAACGAGGTCAATCCAGCGGCGCGGGGCGCTGGAGGCCCGCCACCAGCCATTATGCGGACGCATGAGCAAACTCCGGTTCACCGTTGAAACGAACACCATTGATTTCTTCAAACAACTGCCGACTCTCCTGCTCGGCTTCGTGCAAGCTGGCGAACGGCGCCTGTCCCGGCACGGTCCAGCATTTTTCCGGTGCGGTTCCGCCTACGCGGCGGGTCCATATCTGCACCCGAAAGCCCTGCTCGTCATCCTGAGCCACAGAGCATCTCACACGAAAATCTCCAATCATTCTTGAAGTCATGGACAACTCCTTGTTATATAAGTGAATGATGCGTGTCGAACGCAGGTGTATTGTGCCGAACTATCCGGCCCTTTTATTGAAAATACACAATTGCTCACATCAAAATCAAGCACTCAGGTCGTGAAGATAATCTCTCGAGACGACAGAATTATGTCTCGATCATAAATAAGGCGGATTATCCCGCCATCCGCCTTGCGGCCGACTTGCGTTATCAGCAAGCAGCGTGCCGCCCTCGCGGCGGCAATAAAAAAAGGAGCCCGAGGGCTCCGTTTTTCATTGCGCGCGGTATCGGCGTCAGGGCTTCAATACCGTCAGGCCGCCCATGTAGGGCTGCAGCGCCTCCGGCACCAGGATGCTGCCGTCGGCCTGCTGGTGGTTTTCCAGCACGGCCACCAGCGCGCGGCCCACGGCCAGGCCGGAACCGTTCAGCGTGTGCACGTATTCCGGCTTGCCCTGGGCATTGCGGAAACGCGCCTGCATGCGGCGGGCCTGGAAGGTCTCGCAGTTGGACACCGACGAAATCTCGCGCCAGGTGTTCTGCGCCGGCAGCCAGACTTCCAGATCGTAGGTCTTGGCCGAACCGAAGCCCATGTCGCCGGTGCACAGCAACACCACGCGGTACGGCAGCCCCAGCAGCTGCAGGACGCGCTCGGCGTGACCGACCATGTCTTCCAGCGCCTCGTAGGACTGGTCGGGCTGCGTGATCTGCACCATTTCGACCTTGTCGAACTGGTGCTGGCGGATCATGCCGCGCGTGTCGCGGCCGCCGCTGCCGGCTTCGGAACGGAAGCACGGCGTGTGGGCGGTGAGCTTGAGCGGCAGGTCGGCGGCGGCCTGGATGGTGTCGCGGGCCACGCTGGTCAGCGTGATTTCCGAGGTGGAGATCAGGTACTGGTCTTCACGCACGAAGGGCTTGCCGTGTTCGTCGACCTTGGGATCGTCGTCGCCGCCGCCCTTGGACACGGCGAACATGTCGTCCTTGAACTTGGGCAGCTGGCCGGTGCCGTAGAGCGTCGAGGCGTTGACGATGTACGGGGTGTAGCACTCGGTGTAGCCGTGCGTGCCGGTCTGCAGGTCAAGCATGAACTGCGACAGCGCGCGGTGCAGGCGCGCGATCGGGCCGCGCATGAACGAGAAGCGCGCGCCCGACAGCTTGGCGGCCATGTCGAAGTCCAGGCCCAGCGGTTCGCCCAGGGCGACGTGGTCGCGCGCCTCGAACGGCAGCGCCGGCGGGTTGCCGTCGGCGCCGGCCGCGGCGGGCAGCCAGCGGCGCACTTCGACGTTGTCGTCGGCGGATTCGCCCAGCGGCACGCTGGCGTGCGGCAGGTTCGGCACCGACATGAGCAGCTCGTTGAGCGGCTGCTGCAGGGCGGCCAGCGCTTCCTCCAGCTGCTTCAGGCGCTCGGGCACGGCCTGCGATTCGGCCATGACGGCGCTGGCGTCCTCGCCCTTGGCCTTGAGCTGACCGATCTGCTTGGCCAGCGCGTTGCGGCGGGCTTGCAGGGATTCGGTTTCGGTCTGGACCGCCTTGCGGCGAGACTCCAGCTCGTTGAACCGTTCCGTGTCGAAGGACACGCCACGGCTCTTGAGGCGGTCTACGACGGTTTGCAGGTCTTTGCGCAGCAGTATCGGGTCTAGCATGGTGATGTCGGTGAGATTGCGGGAAGCAACGGGCGTGGCCCGTTACCGTTTCTTGGCACGTTCTTCCGCGTCCAGCTCGCGCAGAAATGCCAACTTCTGCTGGATTTTAGCCTCCAGGCCGCGATCGGTCGGCCGGTAGAAGGAAGGCTTGAGCCCATCGGGGAAATATTGCTCGCCCGCGGCGTAGCCATGCGGCTCGTCGTGGGCATAGCGATAGGCCTTGCCATGGCCCAATTGTTTCATCAACTTGGTGGGCGCGTTGCGCAGGTGGATCGGCACCGGCGCGCTGCCGTGTTCGGCGGCGAATTTGCGCGCCTGGTTGTAGGCGTTGTAGACGGCGTTGGACTTGGCCGCGCAGGCCATGTAGACCACCGCCTGCGCCAGCGCCAGCTCGCCCTCGGGCGACCCCAGTCGTTCGTAGATGTCGGCGCCATTGACCGCCAGGTCGGTGGCGCGCGGGTCGGCCAGGCCGATATCCTCGACCGCCATGCGCACCAGCCGGCGCGACAGGTACTTGGGATCGGCGCCGCCGTCGATCATGCGGCAGAACCAGTACAGCGCGGCGTCGGGATTGGAGCCGCGCACCGACTTGTGCAGCGCGCTGATCTGGTCGTAGAAGGCGTCGCCGCCCTTGTCGAAGCGCCGCAGGTTCTGCGACAGCGAGATCTCCAGCCAGGCCGCGTCGACCGTGTCGCGGCCGGCGGCCTGCGCCGATTCGGCCACCACCTCGACCGCGCTGATCAGGCGGCGCGCGTCGCCGTCGGCCCAGGCCGCCAGCTGCTCGCGCGCGTCGGCGTCGATGAGGATGCGGGCGCCTTCGTCGTGGCCTTCGTTGAACGCGGTGATGGCGCGGTCGACCAGTTGCTGCAGCTCTTCAGGCGTGAGCGACTGCAGCACGTAGACGCGGGCGCGCGACAGCAGCGCCGAATTGACCTCGAACGAAGGGTTCTCGGTGGTCGCGCCGATGAAGGTGAACAGCCCGCTTTCGACGTAGGGCAGGAACGCGTCCTGCTGCGCCTTGTTGAAGCGGTGCACCTCGTCGACGAACAGGATGGTGCGGCGGCCCTGGCCCTGCGCCACCTGCGCCACCGTGACCGCGTCGCGGATGTCCTTGACGCCGCCCAGCACGGCGGAAATGGCGATGAACTGGGCGTCGAAGCCGTCGGCCATGAGGCGCGCCAGCGTGGTCTTGCCCACGCCCGGCGGGCCCCAGAAGATCATGGAGTGCGGACGGCCCGACTCGAACGCCACGCGCAGCGGCTTGTCCGGCCCCAGCAGGTGCGACTGGCCGACGACGTCGGCCAGCGTGCGCGGACGCAGGCGCTCGGCCAGGGGCACGTAGGGCCGATGGGCGGGATCGGCCGCGAAGAGATCGTTGCTCATTGGCAGCAGATGAGGGAAGACGGCAAGAAAATCAAGCCAGTATTACAACATGTCCGGCCGCCCCGCGCCCCCGTCGACCGGACCGGAAGCCGACGCGGGCGGCCCTGCCCGCCGCCCCCTCGGAAAACCCGCGCCTCAGGCCAGTTCCGGCGTGGAAAAACGGCGGTTGGCCAGCACCGGCAGCACCTTGCGGGCATGCGCCAGGCGCTCGAGATCGATGTCGGCGAACACCAGCGCCGGGGCCTCGCCGGCCTGGGCGGTGACCACGCCCAGCGGATCCACCACCATGCTGCAGCCGATATTGCGTTCGCCGCACTCGCCGGTGGCGGCGACATAGCAGGTGTTTTCCAGCGCGCGCGCCGTCACCAGCACTTCCCAGTGTTTTTCCTTCAACGGACCGCGCACCCAGGCCGCCGGCAGCGCCAGCAGGTCGGCGCCGTCCAGCGCCAGGCGCCGGGCCAGCTCGGGGAAACGCACGTCGTAGCAGGTCATCAGGCCGACCTTCAGGCCGCCGATCTCCAGCAGCGGCGGAATGTCGTTGCCGGGCGTGACGTTGGTGGATTCCTTCATGGTGAAGGCGTCGTACAGGTGCAGCTTGCGGTACTGCGACACGATGCGGCCGTCCTGCAGCGTGACCAGGGTGTTCCAGACCCGGCCGTCGCCGGTCGGCACGTGCACGCACATCATGGTGGCCAGCGACGAGCCGCGGCTGGCTTCGAGCAGGCGCGTCATGAAGGGGCCGTCCAGCGGCTGGGCGGCCTTCAGCACGATCTGCGGGTCGGTGATGTCGCGCGCCAGGATGCCCTCGGGCAGCACCAGCAGGCCGGCGCCGCCCTCGCGGGCGCGCGCCATGAGATCGACGCAGACCTGGGCGTTTTCTTCCCAGACGCGGCTGACGGCGAACTGGCCCAAAGCGACTTTCAGCATGACTCTTCCTTGTGTGGGGCGGCAAACAGGCAGCGCCGCGGATTTCCTATTGTCGCGCCAATGGCCGCGAGAGGGCAGCGGCCTGCCGGATCGCCTGGCGGTCGACGGCCGCCGACCGCCACGGCAAGCGCCGACTACGGGTAACTCCCAACTCCCGCTTGTAAATTTCTTTCACGATAATGAAAAAAAACGGATTTGACGTAAATATTTTCCAGCCACGAGCGCCCGCCATGCCCCAATCCTCGATCACCGCAGCCCCCCTGGACGTCAACGGCAAGGGCCTGGGCGCGTTTCCCGCCTCCTGTACCAACGCCGACGTGGCGGCGCTGAACTGGAACCTGCTGGCCGAGGACGTCAGCCTGCCGGTGGCAGTGCTGTACGAGGCCCGCGTGCGCCACAACCTGCAATGGATGCAGCGCTTCATGGAGGCGTACCGCGTCAAGCTGGCGCCGCACGGCAAGACCACCATGAGCCCGGCGCTGTTCCAGCGCCAGATCGACAACGGCGCCTGGGGCATCACCCTGGCCACGGCGCCGCAGGTGGTGGCGGCCTACAACCACGGCATCCGCCGGGTGCTGATGGCCAACCAGCTGGTCGGCCGCGCCAACATGGCGCTGATCGCCAACCTGCTGCGCGATCCGGCATTCACCTATTTCTGCATCGTCGACTCGGCCGCCAACGCCGCCCAGCTGGGCCGCTATTTCGGCGAACAGGGCCTGGTGCTGCCGGTGCTGATCGAACTGGGCCCGACCGGCGGCCGCACCGGCGTGCGCGACGACGCGCAATTGCAGGCCGTGGTCGAGGAAATCGGCCGCTGGCCCGGCCTGGCGCTGGCCGGCATCGAAGTCTACGAAGGCGTGCTGCAGGAGGAAAGCGCGATCCGCGCCTTCCTGCGCCGCGCCACCGACGCGCTGCGCGGCCTGGCGACCGCCGGCCGCCTGCGCAAGCACGGCCCCGCCCTGATCTCCGGCGCCGGTTCGGCCTGGTTCGACGTGGTGGCCGAGGAATTCTCGCAACTGGACATCGGCGCGCCGCTGGAAATCGTGCTGCGTCCGGGCTGTTACCTGTCGCACGACGTCGGCGTCTACCGCTCGGCCGCCGAGCGCATCAACGCCCACAACCCGGTGGCCCACAAGATGGAGCCGGGCCTGCAGCCCGCGCTGCAGGTCTGGGCCTACGTGCAGTCGCTGCCGGAGCCGGGCCGCGCCATCGTGGCCCTGGGCAAGCGCGACGCCGCCTTCGATGCAGGCCTGCCGACGCCGTCGCTGCGCCATCGCCCCGGCCAGGACGGCGCTCCCGGCGCCGCGCCGGCGCACTGGAAACTCACCGCCATGATGGACCAGCACGCCTTCATGCAGATCGGCGACGCGGACGACATCCAGGTCGGCGACATGATCGCTTTCGACATCTCCCACCCCTGCCTGACGTTCGACAAGTGGCGCCAGGTGCTGCTGGTGGACGAGCAGTACCGCGTCATCGACGTGGCCGACACCTTCTTCTGACCGCCGCACCCGCGCGCCCCGCGCGCGGCTCCCTTGCGATACGAACAAGCCCCACGTCCCGGGGGGGCAAGACAGCACTCGGGCACCCGGCGCCTTTTCCGAATTACGCGACAACCTGTTTTTGACCCTCTGGAGAGAGAATCATGAACTTCCGTACCTCCCGGCGAGGCGGTGGGCTGAAGAGCCTGCTCGCGGCCGGCGCAATTGGCTTGACCGCATTGTCGACCCCCGCCCTCTGTGCCACGCCGGTCAAGGGAGGCACGATTTCCGTCGCCACCATCGGCGAGCCGCCGACGCTCGACCCGATGAGCAGCACCGCCGACCTGGTGGGCATCCTGACCCAGCACTTCTTCGAAACGCTGTACACCTTCGACGCCAAGTGGAACCTGACGCCGCTGCTGGCCGACAAGATGCCGGACGTGACGCCGGACGGCCTGGTCTACACCATCGCGCTGCGCCAGGGCATCACCTTCCATGACGGCTCCAAGATGGATTCGTCGGACGTGCTGGCCTCGCTCAAGCGCTGGACCGAGACCGCCACGCGCGGCAAGATGGCCGCCAAGGTCATCGCCAACATCGAGGCCCCCGACGCCAACACCATCCGCATCACGCTCAAGCAGCCCTACGCGCCGCTGACCGCGCTGCTGGCCATGAACAACGCCGCCGCCGTGATCATGCCCAAGGGCAAGATTGCCCCGGTGCTGACCGAGATCGTCGGCACCGGCCCCTACCAGCTCAAGGCGCGCGTGCCGGACCAGTACATCCAGCTGACCCGTTTCGAGGGCTACAAGCAGCGCGAAGGCGAGCCCGACGGCTACGGCGGCGCGCGCAAGCAATACCTGGACGAGATCCGCTTCGTGCCGGTCGGCAACGCCAACACCCGCTCCGAAGCCGCCGCCGCGGGCCAGTTCGATTACGTCGACTCGCTGCCGGTGGAAGCGCTCGACAAGCTCAAGGGCGGCCGCTCCGACCCGGTGATGCTCAAGCCCTTCGGCTGGCCGCGCCTGGTGCTCAACACCAAGCAGGGCATCATGTCCAACCTGGCGGTGCGCCAGGCCGTGCAGCTGGCGCTGAACGAAGAGGACATGCTGTACGCCGCCTTCGGCAACAAGGACTTCTACAAGCTCAACGGCGACCTCTATCCGGAAGGCTACCCGTGGGCCACGTCGCTGGGCGGCAAGGTCTACAACAAGGGCGACGCCGCCGCGGCCAAGAAGCTGCTGGACAGCGCCAACGTGGCCGACAAGAAGATCCGCATCCTGACCAGCCAGCAGTACGAGTTCCACTACAAGATGGCGCTGGTGGCCGCGGAATACCTGAAGGCCGCCGGCTTCACGGTGGACATGCAGGTGGTGGACTGGGCCACGCTGACGCAGCGCCGCCAGGATCCGGCCGTGTGGGACATCTTCATCACCCACAGCGTGTTCCTGCCCGAGCCCGCGCTGATCGACTTCCCGTCCAAGGACGCGCCGGGCTGGTGGGACACGCCGCGCCGCGCGCAGGTGATGGATGCCTTCAACCAGGCCCGCACCCAGGAAGAGCGCGTCAAGCGCTGGGCCGACGTGCAGCAGGCCGTGTATGACGAAGTGCCGTTCGTGAAGGTCGGCGACTTCAATGCGCAGGCCGCTCGTTCGCCGTCGCTGCAAGGCGTCAAGCCGGCGCCGTGGCCGTTCTTCTGGAACGCCTGGAAGGCGCCGAAGTAAGCCGCGCCGCGGGGCGGGCCGAGCCGGCCTGCCCCGCCGCCATCCCAGCGCCCGCGTCGGCGCGCCGATCTTTAGGATGCCACTGTGTTGCGTTATCTCTTGAACCGGTTGGTCGGGCTGGTGGCCGTGATGTTCATCGTCGCGACCATCGTGTTCGTCATCATCCGCGTCACGCCCGGCAACCCCGCCGCCGTGATGCTCGGCCCCCAGGCCAGCCAGGCCGACATCGCCGCGCTGGAACACCAGCTGGGGCTGGATCGCCCCCTGCCCGTGCAATACGTGTCGTGGCTGGGCAAGCTGGCGCAGGGCGACCTGGGCCAATCCATCTTCATGAACAAGCCGGTGCTGGCGGCGCTGGCCGACCGCGCCGAGCCGACCCTGCTGCTGACGCTGATGTCGCTGTTCATCGCCACGCTGATCGCGTTGCCGGTGGGCATCCTGTCGGCGGTCAAGCGCGGCACCACGCTGGACCAGTCGGTGCTGTCGTTCTCGATGTTCACCTCCAGCGTGCCGAGCTTCTGGCTGGGCCTGCTGCTGATGCAGCTGTTCTCCGTCAAGCTGGGCTGGCTGCCGGTGTCGGGCTATGGCGGCCCGGACGCCTCGTTCGCCACGCGCGTGTCGCACCTGATCCTGCCGGCGGTGGTGCTGGGGCTGGTGAACTCGGCGCTGATCACCCGCTTCATCCGCGCCAGCATGCTGGACGTGCTGCGCGACGACTATGTGCGCACCGCGCGCGCCAAGGGCCTGACCGAGACCCGCGTGATCCTGAAGCACGCCGTGCGCAACGCGCTGATCCCGATCCTGACGGTGCTGGGCCTGACCACCGCCCTGCTGATCAGCGGCGCCGTCGTCACCGAGACCGTGTTCGGCCTGCCGGGCGTGGGCAGCCTGGTGGTGTCGGCCGTGCTGCGCCGCGACTATCCCGTCATCCAGGGCGCCCTGCTGATCATCGCGGCCATCTACGTGCTCATCAACCTGTTCATCGATCTGCTGTACCTGCTGGTCGATCCGCGCGTCCGTTACTGATGATGAACCCACCCTCGACGCGCCTTCGGCGCCTCTCCATCAAGGGGGTGCCACGGGCGGCCCGGCAAAGCCGGCTCCGCGGTGGCCCCGCTTGGAAGTGTTGCGAACGAAACGACCGAAATGACTAATCCAACTACCGTTAACGCCGGCGCGGACCGCTGGCAGGTGTTGCGCCTGCTGGTGTCCCGCAAGACCGTGCTGATCAGCCTGATCGTGCTGATCGTGCTGGTGGCCGCGGCGCTGCTGGCGCCCTGGGTCAGCCCCTACGACCCGTTCAAGCTGTCCATCATGAACCGCCTCAAGGCGCCCGGCGCCGTACACTGGTTCGGCACCGACGACTTCGGCCGCGACGTGTTCAGCCGCGTCATCTATGGCGGCCGGCTGTCGCTGCTGGTCGGCTTCTCGGTGGTGATCGTGTCCAGCGTGCTGGGCATCGCGCTGGGGCTGATCGCCGGCTTCTTCCGCTCGGCCGACAAGTTCGTGTCGCGCCTGATCGACGCCATGATGGCCTTCCCCGACATCCTGCTGGCGATCTCGCTGGTGGCCGCGCTGGGGCCGTCGCTGGTGAACGTGGTGATCGCGCTGGGCATCGTCTACACGCCGCGCCTGGCCCGCATCGTGCGCGCCTCGACCCTGGTGATCCGCGAGCTGCCGTTCGTCGAGGCCGCCCGCGCGCTGGGCGTGTCGACCTGGCGCATCGTCACCGTGCACGTGCTGCGCAACCTGCTGTCGCCGATCCTGGTGCAAGGCACCTTCATCTTCGCCTACGCGATCCTGGCCGAAGCCGGCCTGTCGTTCCTCGGCGTGGGCGTCTCGCCCGACATCCCCACCTGGGGCACCATGATCAACGCCGGCCAGCAATACATGGGCTCGGCCGATTGGATCATGATCTTCCCCGGCATCGCCATCGTCCTGTCGGTGCTGTCGCTGCAACTGGTCGGCGACGGCCTGCGCGACGTGCTCGATCCGCGCCTGCGCAAGGAGCTGTAATCATGACCGCAAGCACCCGAGACATCGTGCTGTCGGTGGAAGGCCTGAAGACCTGGTTCCACAGCCGCGACGGCGTCGCCAAATCGGTCGACGGCGTCACCTTCGACCTGGCCCGCGGCGAAACGCTGGCCATCGTCGGCGAATCCGGCTCCGGCAAGTCCGTCACCAGCCTGTCCATCATGGGCCTGCTGCCCAAGCCGGCCGGCCGCATCGAAGCGGGCAAGATCCGTTTCCGCGACCGCCGCGGCCAGGAACACGACCTGGCCCACGCCTCGCCGGCCACGCTGCGCCGCATCCGCGGCGCCGAGATCGCCATGATCTTCCAGGAGCCGATGACCAGCCTGAACCCGCTGTACACGGTGGGCGACCAGATCGCCGAGGCCGTGCTGCAGCACGAGGGCGGCTCGCACGCGGCGGCCATGAAACGCGCCCGCGACATGCTCGACCGCGTCGAGATCCCTGCGGCCGACCGGCGCGTCAACGAGTATCCGCACCAGATGTCCGGCGGCATGCGCCAGCGCGTCATGATCGCCCTGGCGCTGGCCTGCAATCCGGCCGTGCTGATCGCCGACGAACCCACCACCGCGCTGGACGTGACGGTGCAGGCCCAGATCCTGGACCTGCTGCGCCGGCTGCAGGCCGAGATGAACATGAGCATCCTGTTCATCACCCACAACCTGGGCGTGGTGGCCGAGATCGCGCATCGCGTGGCGGTGATGTACGCCGGCCGCGTGGTCGAGGACGCCGGCGTCTACGACCTGTTCGAAAAGCCCACCCATCCTTACACCCGCGGCCTGCTGTCCTGTCTGCCGACCGCGGCGCTGCTGGCCTCGGGCGAGCGCCTGCGCGCCATCCCGGGCAACGTGCCGAGCGTGCTGTCGCTGCCGGCCGGCTGCACCTTCGCGCCGCGCTGCGCGCAGGCCGACGACAGCTGCCGCCGCGATGTGCCCGAACTGGTGGCGGTGCAGGACCAGCACCGCGCCCGCTGCATCAAGGTGACCCCGCTATGACCGCAAGCCCCCAACCCGCGCGCGCCGCCGAGCCGCTGGTGCGCATCGAGGACCTGAAGGTCCACTTCCCCACCTCGCAGGCGCGCAACGCGCCGGTGGTGCGGGCGGTGGACGGGGTCAGCTTCGACGTGCCGCGCAACACCATCGTCGGCCTGGTGGGCGAGTCCGGTTCCGGCAAGACCACCACCGGCCGCGCCCTGCTGCGCCTGTTCGCGCCCACCGCCGGCCGCCTGCTGTTCGACGGCCAGGACCTCACCAAACTGTCCGAAAAAGAGATGCTGCCGTGGCGCCGCCGCATGCAGATCGTGTTCCAGGACCCCTACGCCAGCCTCAACCCGCGCATGACGGTGGCCGAGATCCTGGGCGAGGCGCTCGACACCCATCGACTCGCGCAGCACCGCCGCGAGGCCCGCATCGGCGAACTGCTGGAACGCGTCGGCCTGAACGCCGATCACAGCCGCCGTTATCCGCACGAGTTCTCGGGCGGCCAGCGCCAGCGCATCGGCATCGCCCGCGCCCTGGCGGTCGAGCCCGACTTCATCGTGGCCGACGAACCGGTCTCGGCGCTGGACGTGTCGGTGCAGGCGCAGGTGCTGAACCTGCTGCAGGACTTGCAGCGCGACCTGGGCCTGACCATGCTGTTCGTGGCGCACGACCTGGCCGTGGTCGACTACCTGTGCGACGAGGTGGTGGTGATGTACCTGGGCCGCGTCATGGAACGCGGCCCGACCAGCGAGGTCTACGCGCGGCCGCGCCATCCCTATACCCGCGCGCTGCTGTCGGCCGCGCCGGTGCCGGATCCGCGCGCGCCGCGTTCGCGTATCCTGCTCAAGGGCGACATCCCCAGCCCGGTCAACCCGCCGTCGGGTTGCGTCTTCCGCACCCGCTGCCCGCACGCCATCGATGCCTGCGCCACGACCGAGGCGCGCGACGTCAACGTCGGCCCGGGCCATTTCGCGGCCTGTTCGCGCCTCGGCGATCCCGAACTGGCCGCGTAGCGCCCCGCCCGCATCGATCCAGGAACACCACATGAACATCATCCGCGACATCGTCTTCCAGATACGCAGCCGCCGGGACGACCTGAGCGTGACCGAGCGCAAGGTCGCCGACGCCATCCTGGACAACATCATCTGGAGCGCCAGCGCCACCGTGGACCAGCTGGCGGCCAAGGCCGGCGTCAGCATCGCCACCATCTCGCGCTTTGCCCGCACCGTGGGCTGCGACGACACCCGCGACCTGAAGATGAAGCTGGCGCAGGCCAGCACCGTGGGCAGCCGCTTCCTGGACCAGGGCACGCCGGCCGAGGAAAGCACGTTCTACGCGCGCATCTACGCCGACATCGAAAGCACGCTGCGCGCCCACCTGCCGACCTTCACCGAGCCGCTGTTCGAGGCCGCCGCCGCCATCGTCGACGGCGCCCGCATGGTCTACGTGTTCGGCATGGGCGGCGCCTCGGCCGTGCTGGCGCAGGAAGTGCAATCGCGCCTGGTGCGCCTGGGCTATCCGATCGCGGTCTACAGCGACGCCGTGCTGCTGCGCATGGTGGCCGCCACGCTCGACGAGCGCGATGCCGTGGTGATCCTGTCGGCCTCGGGCCTGACGCCCGAAATCGTCGGCGCGGCGCGCATCGTCAAGCAGTACCGCGCCCGTATCGTCGCCGTCACCGACGCCACCTCGGAACTGGCCAAGCTGGCCGACGTGGTGCTGCCGATCCGCACCGACGAAACCGACTTCATCTACAAGCCCTCGGCCTCGCGCTACGCCATGATGCTGGCGATCGACCTGCTGTCGACCGAGCTGGCGATGCTGAACCAAGAAGAGAACCGCGAACGCCTGCGCCGCATCAAGCTGGCGCTGGACGAACACCGCGGCGGCCCCAACCGGCTGCCGCTGGGCGACTGAACCTGGAAATCAAGATGTACGACACCCTCATCGGCAATGTCCGCGTGCTCGACGGCTCGGGCGGCGCCGAATACACCGCCGACGTCGCGCTCTCCGGCGGCCGCATCGCGGCCATCGGCGACCTGTCCGGCCAGCCGGCGGGGCAGATCATCAACGGCGCCGGCCTGGCGCTCGCGCCCGGCTTCATCGACGTCCACACCCACGACGACACCAACGTCATCCGCACCCCCGGCATGCTGCCCAAGCTGTCGCAGGGCGTGACCACGGTGGTGGTGGGCAACTGCGGCATCAGCGCCTCGCCGGTCTCGCTGCGCGGCGAGCCGCCCGACCCGATGAACCTGCTGGGCCAGCGCGACGACTTCGCCTACCCGACCTTCGCCGACTACACCCGCGCCATCGAGGCCGCGCATCCCGCCGTGAACGTCGCCGCGCTGGTCGGCCACACCGCCCTGCGCAACAACCACATGGACCGCCTCGACCGCAGCGCCACGCGCGACGAGGTGCTGGCCATGCGCGAGCAGCTGCGCGAAGCCCTGGCCCATGGCGCCATCGGCCTGAGCACCGGCCTGGCCTACGGCTCGGCGATCGAGGCCGACACCGCCGAGGTCAAGCTGCTGGCCGAGGTCCTGGACGAATTCGGCGCGCTCTACACCACCCACCTGCGCTCGGAATTCGCCGCCATCCTGGAAGCCATGCAGGAAGCCTTCGACATCGCCCTGCACGCCCGCGTGCCGGTGGTGGTGTCGCACCTGAAATGCGCCGGCGCCGGCAACTGGGGCCGCACCAAGGAAGTGCTGTTCAAGCTGGAGAACGCCGGCCGCATGCAGCACGTGGGCTGCGACTGCTATCCGTACTCGGCCAGCTCGTCCACGCTCGACCTCAAGCAGGTCACCGACGAATTCGACATCGACATCACCTGGTCGGTGCCGCACCCCGAACAGGCCCGCCGCAAACTGTCCGCCATCGCCGCCGACTGGGGCGTGACGCTGCTGGAAGCGGCGAAGCGCCTGCAACCGGCCGGCGCCGTGTACCACAACATGCACGAGGACGACGTGCGCCGCGTGCTGTCGAACCGGCTCACCATGGTCGGCTCCGACGGCCTGCCCAACGATCCCATGCCGCACCCGCGCCTGTGGGGCGCCTTCCCGCGCGTGCTCGGCCACTACAGCCGCGACGTCGGCCTGTTCCCGCTGCCCGAGGCCGTCCACAAGATGACCGGCCTGTCCGCCGCCCGCTTCGGCCTGGCCGAACGCGGCCTGGTGCGCACGGGCTTCCACGCCGACCTGGTGCTGTTCGACCCCGCCACCGTCATCGACCGCGCCACCTTCGCCGCCCCCGTCCAGACCGCCGCCGGCATCGAGGCCGTCTGGGTCAACGGCGTCCTGTCCTACCGCCACGGCCAACCCACCGGCGACCGCGCCGGCCGCTGGCTGCCCCGCAACGGCGACCTGCGCGCCAGCTTCGCCGCCTCCACCCCCGCCCTCCAGGAGCCCTGACATGAGCAGCACCACCCCCACCGCCGACAACAACGGCATCACCCGCTACGGCGTCGCCGGCGGCACCGGCCAAGGCGGCTCCCACATGCCCTTCGCCCGCGCCGTCGCCGCCGACGGCTGGCTCTACGTCTCGGGCCAGGTCCCGATGGAAAACGGCGAAGTCATCGAAGGCGGCACCGTCGCCCAGTCCCACAAGGCCATCCAGCAGGTCCTCGCGATCCTCAAGGAAGCCGGCTACGGCCCCGAACACGTCGTGCGCTGCGGCGTCTGGCTCGACGACGCCCGCGACTTCCCCTCGTTCAACAAGGTCTTCAAGGAATACTTCGGCGCAAATCCCCCCGCCCGCGCCTGCGTGCAGTCGCCGCTGATGGTGGATGCGAAAGTAGAAATTGATTGTGTAGCGTACAAACGCCCGTAATCTGCCCCGACGCAAGACACCACGTATGAAAAAAACGGCCGCCCGCGCGGCCTTTTTTTGCGGGCAACGCAAACCTCTCCCATGCGCCCGAGGTCCAGCAGCGCCGCATTTCTCGAAACCGTTAGCCCGGCGCGGGGCGCGCAGGCGGTGAGCGCGCCGTCGATGCGCCCGAGGGAATCTGAAGGCAGTCGCCGCAGGCGACAACGAAGATGACAAAGGGAAAGTCCGGAGCGAACGCTCCGGACCGCAATCGTTGGCGCGCTCACCGCCTGCGCGCCCCGTGCCGGGCGGCCTACGCAGCAAGCACCGCCCAACTACATCTTGACGACATCCACACCCTTGGGCGCCACAAACCGAAACTCCCCCTCCCCAAGCTTGGGATTGGGAACGATCCCGGAAAGATCCACCCGCGTCGTCTGCCCGAACGAATCCAGCAGCTCCACCCGCACCGGCAGATTGTCCTTCATGCCGATATCCACCCGGGAGAACCCCGCATCCGCCGTGCGCGGCTTCGCCCGCAGCCAATCGATGCCATCCTTGGACGGCAACGCCGACACATCGAACGATTGCTCCAGCGACCCCGACCCGAACAGGATCGCCGCCGGCGACGTCCCGATGGCGGCATCCACCTTGCGCTCGGTCACCTGCGCCAGGTCCGGATCGAACTGGAACACCTGCTTGCCGTCCGAGATCACCAGCTGCTCGTAGGGCTTCTGCACCGCCCACTTGAACTTGCCCGGCCGCTGGAACGAGAACACGCCCGTCTGCGCCGGCTGCGTGCGCCCCTGCGTATTGACGGTGTATTGGGAAAACGCGCCCGTCGCCGCCGTCACCGACCCCACGAACGCGCGCAACTGTTCCTGCGCGCTGGCGGCCATCGCCGCGGCCGGCGTCAACGCCGGGACCAGGCAGAAGGCCAGGCCGGCGGCCAGGCCACGAAACGTCTTCATCATGCTTCCTCTCGAGCGGCGGCGGGCACCAGGATCTCCCGGTTGCCATTGGACTGCATCGCCGACACGATACCCGATTGCTCCATCTGTTCCAGTAACCGCGCCGCACGGTTGTAACCAATGCGCAGGTGGCGCTGCACCAGCGAGATCGAGGCGCGGCGATGCTTGAGCACCACCTCGCAGGCCTGGTCGTACATCGGGTCCGACTCGGCGTCGCCGCCGATGCCGGTGACGCTGCTGGCGCCTTCGCCGCCGTCGCCGTCCAGCCCGCCTTCCAGCAGGCCCTCGACATAGTTCGGCTCGCCCTGCGCCTTCAGGCTTTCGACCACGCGGTGCACTTCGTCATCGCTGACGAAGGCGCCGTGCACGCGCACCGGCAGGCCGGTGCCCGGCGGCATGTAGAGCATGTCGCCCTGGCCCAGCAGGGTCTCCGCGCCCATCTGGTCGAGAATGGTGCGCGAGTCGATCTTGGACGACACCTGGAACGCGATGCGGGTCGGGATGTTGGCCTTGATCAGGCCGGTGATGACGTCGACGCTGGGACGCTGCGTCGCCAGGATCAGGTGGATGCCGGCCGCGCGCGCCTTCTGCGCCAGGCGGGCGATCAGTTCTTCGATCTTCTTGCCCACCACCATCATCAGGTCGGCCAGCTCGTCGATGACCACCACGATGGTGGGCAGCGGCGACAGCGGCTCGGGCTGGTCGGGCGTCAGCGAGAACGGATTCGGGATCGGTTCCTCGCGCTTGATGGCGTCGCGGATCTTGGTGTTGTAGCCGGCCAGGTTGCGCACGCCCATCTTGCTCATCAGGCGGTAGCGCTTCTCCATTTCGCCCACGCACCAGTTCAGCGCATTGGCGGCATGGCGCATGTCCGTGACCACCGGCGCCAGCAGGTGCGGAATGCCTTCGTAGACGCTCATTTCGAGCATCTTCGGATCGATCAGGATCAGGCGGGTGTGCGAGGCGTCGGCCTTGTACAGCAGCGACAGGATCATGGCGTTGATCCCGACCGACTTGCCCGATCCGGTGGTGCCCGCCACCAGCAGGTGCGGCATCTTGGCCAGGTCGGCCACCACCGGGTTGCCGGCGATGTCCTTGCCCAGCGCCATGGTCACCACCGAATGGCTGGCGTGATAGGTCTGCGACCCCAGGATCTCGGACAGCTTCACCACCTGGCGCCGCGGGTTGGGCAGTTCCAGGCCCATCAGGTTCTTGCCCGGAATGGTTTCCACCACCCGGATGCTGACCAGGCTGAGCGCGCGCGCCAAGTCCTTGGCCAGGTTGACGATCTGGCTGCCCTTGACGCCGGTGGCCGGCTCGATTTCGTAACGCGTGATGACCGGGCCGGCCTGCGCCGCCACCACGGTGACGGACACGCCGAAGTCGGCCAGTTTCTTTTCGATCAGGCGCGAGGTGAATTCGATGGTCTCGGCCGACACGGTTTCCTGGTTGGCCAGGGGCGGATCCAGCAGGCTGATGGCCGGCAGGTCGCCCTCGCCGCCCGGCGGCGGGGCGAAGAACAGCGATTGCTGCTTTTCCTTTTCGACGCGTTCGGACTTGGGCACCACGGTGATCGCCGGCTCGATGCGCACCGGTTGTTCGTGCACCAGCTTTTCCTGCTTGGCCACCACCTGCTCGGTGCGCACGGCCTTGGCCACCTCGCCGACCTTGCGGTCTTCGCGCGCGGCGTAGGAATTGCGCACCCGGCGCACCAGGCCTTCGAGCCAGGAGCCGACGCGCTCGGCCACCGTCAGCCACGAGAACGAGAAGAACAGGCTCAGGCCGATCGCCAGCATCACCAGGAAGGCCAGCGTGCTGCCGGTGAAACCGATGCTGCGGCCCATCAGGTCGGCCAGGGTGTGGCCGATGACGCCGCCGGCGCCGCTGGCGCTTTCCGAGGCGCCCGGCAGGTGGGTGCCGCGGCTGGCCAGACGCAGGGCTTCCATGCCCAGCGAGCCGATCAGCAGCAGGAAGAAGCCGATGCCCTCTTCCCAGTGGACGCGCGGCAACACTTCCGGCTGCTTACCATTGGTAACGCGAAGATGGCTGGCGAGGCGGCGGTAACCCGCCCGCACCCGGTGCAGCAGCAGGATGACCCACCACCAGGCGGAGAAACCGAACAGGTACAGCAGGATGTCCGCCAGGTAGGCGCCGAGGGTTCCGCCCCTGTTATGGATGGTCCCGGCGGGGACGGAATGGGACCAGCCCGGGTCGGCGGCGCTCCAGGTGGCCAGCACCAGCGTGAGCCAGGCGGCCAGGGCGGCGAAGAGGATCCAGCGGGCTTCGCGCAGCAACGCGGAGATACGCGTCTGCAGCGGCGAAGGCCCGTTGCGGGTGTTGCGCGAAGCGCGCGGAGAAGCAGTCGAGATACGCGGCATGCGGCTCATTATAATTGGGCGTTAACCTAAAGATACCCGCCCATGTCCACGCCTACGCACGCTAAAGTTTTGATACTCGGATCCGGCCCCGCCGGTTACACGGCGGCCGTCTATGCGGCACGCGCCAATCTGAGCCCCGTCCTTGTTACAGGTTTGGCCCAAGGCGGCCAGCTGATGACCACCACGGACGTCGACAACTGGCCGGCCGACGCCGACGGCGTGCAGGGTCCGGACCTGATGCAGCGCTTCCAGAAGCACGCCGAGCGCTTCAACACCGAAATGCTGTTCGACCACATCGCCAAGGTCGACCTGTCCAAGCGTCCGTTCACCCTGACCGGCGACACCGGCAAGGTCTACACCTGCGACGCCCTGATCATCGCCACCGGCGCCTCGGCCAAGTACCTGGGCCTGCCGTCCGAAGAGGCCTTCATGGGCCGCGGCGTGTCCGGTTGCGCCACCTGCGACGGCTTCTTCTACCGCAACCAGGACGTGGTCGTGGTTGGCGGCGGCAACACCGCCGTCGAGGAAGCCCTGTACCTGTCCAACATCTGCCGCAAGGTCACCCTGATCCACCGCCGCGACAAGTTCCGCGCGGAGCCGATCCTGGTCGACAAGCTGATGAGCAAGGTCGAGAACGGCAACATGGAACTGAAGGTCTTCCATACGCTGGAAGAAGTGCTGGGCGACGACAGCGGCGTCACCGGCGTGCGCGTGCGCCACGTCGACACCGGCGCCACCGAAGACCTGAAGGTCACCGGCGCCTTCATCGCCATCGGCCACCAGCCCAACACCGAGATCTTCCAGGGCCAGCTCGAAATGAAGGACGGCTACATCGTCACCAAGAGCGGCCTGTCCGGCATGGCCACCATGACCTCGGTCCCGGGCGTGTTCGCCGCCGGCGACGTGCAGGACCACGTCTACCGCCAGGCCATCACCAGCGCCGGCACGGGCTGCATGGCCGCCCTGGACGCACAACGGTGGCTGGAGAATGCGGGGCAATAAGGTCGGCGCGGCCGACCTGAAACGCCTCAAGAAAGACCTGCAGGCCGAGCAAGAGCGCGCCGCCCTCGCCCAGCGGGTGGCGGCGCTGAAGAAAACCGCGCCGGCGCCCGGCGCGGACACCGATCCGGCCGACGACATGGCCGCGTTCCGGCGCACCATGCAGTCGGTCAAGCCGATCAAGCAGGCCGCGCGCGTCGAGCACAAGCCGGCGCCGCAGCCGGCCCCGGCGTTGCGCCGCGCCAACGCGCTGGGCGAAACGTCCACGCGCGCGGATGTGGGCGTCTCGGACGGCGGCGAAATCACGCATCTGCTGTCCGAAGGCGGCACCGCCTTCGTGCGCAGCGACGCCGCGCCCGACACCGCGCGCAACCTGCGCCGCGGCCAGTGGCGCGCCGGCGCCGAACTCGACCTGCACGGCCTGCGCGTGGAGCAGGCGCGCCACGCCATGCTGTCGTTCCTGGACGAGTGCCAGGAACACGGCATCCGCTGCGTGCGCATCGTGCACGGCAAGGGCTACGGCTCGGAAGGACTGGAGCCGGTGCTCAAGGACAAGGCCCGCACCTGGCTGGTGCAGAAGACTGAAGTCCTGGCGTTTTCCGAGGCGCCCGAGCGCGAAGGCGGCGCCGGCGCCCTGCTGGTGCTGCTGCGCCAATCCGAGGGGTCGCGCAAATGAAGTGGCTCTACCTGGGCATCGCCATCATTGCCGAGATCTTCGCCACCAGCGCCCTGAAAAGCTCCGACGGCTTTTCGCGCCTGCTGCCGTCGGTCGTGACGGTGTTCGGCTACATGATCTCGTTCTACTTCCTGTCGCTGACGCTGCGCGAGGTGCCGGTCGGCATCGCCTACGCCATCTGGTCGGGCGTGGGCATCGTGCTGATCTCCATCGTCGGCGCGCTGTTCTTCAAGCAGCACCTGGACACCCCCGCGCTGATCGGCATCGGCCTGATCATCGCCGGCGTGGTGGTCATGAACGTCTTCTCGAAGTCCGTGTCGCACTGAGCCGTCCCGGGCGCAAGCCCGGGTCCGGCCGCCGCCGGCGCGTGTCCGGGCCGCCCGGCGCCCCCGCCACGCTCAGGCCGTGCCGTTTTCCGCGGGCGGCTTCGGCGCGCCCGGATGGCGCAGGTAGTCCACCAGCGCCAGCGTGGCGCGGTCGGGCGGCGGCGTCAGCAGCGACACCACGATGATCGTCAGGAACGCCACCGGCGCGCCGAACACCCCGGCCGCGATCGGCTGGATGCCCCACCACAGGTCCACCGGCTGGGTCCGCGAGATCCCCAGCACCCATTCCCGCAGCCACGGATGCGTGTGCGTCATGTAGGCAAACGTCACCAGCAGGCCCGCCGCCATGCCTAGCGTGGCGCCCCACTTGTTGGCGCGGCGCCAGAACACGCCCATCACCAGCGCCGGGAAGAACGACGAGGCCGCGAACGAGAACGCCGCCGACACCATGAAAAGGATGTCGGCCGGCTTGCGCGCCGCCACCCAGGCCGCGCCGAACGCCACCACCAGCAGCAGGATCTTGGACACCATCACCCGCCGCGCCGCCGACATGCGCGGCGACACCATCCGGTACCACATGTCGTGCGACAGCGAATTGGACAGGGTCAACAGCAGGCCATCGGCGGTGGACAGCGCCGCCGCCAGGCCGCCCGCCGCCACCAGCCCGGAGATCACATAGGGCAAGCCGCCGATCTCGGGCATGGCCAGCACCACCACGTCCGCGCCGATGCTGATCTCGCTCAACTGCACCACGCCATCGCGGTTGATGTCGGTGACGTCCAGCAGATTGCTGTCGACCGCGCTCCAGGCATGCACCCAGTTCGGCAGGCTGAGGAAATTCGACCCCACCACCTGCGTGTAGACCTCGTACTTCACCAGCAGCGCCAGCGCCGGCGCCATGAAATACAGCAGCAGGATGAACAGCAGCGACCAGCACACCGAGCGGCGCGCCTCGATCACCGACGAGGTGGTGTATGAACGCATCAGGATGTGCGGCATGCCCGCGGTGCCCAGCATCAGGCACAGCACCAGCGCCAGGAAATTGATGCGCATGTTGCGCCGTTCCTCCGGATCTTCGGATGGGAAGGGCTCGGCATGCGGGGTCAGCGGCGCGGCGCGCGCCTCGAAGGTGGCCTTGGCCTGCGACCAGGCGATCCTGGCCTCTTCCACATTGGGCGGAAACGCCGCCAGTTCGCGTTCGACCGAGCGGATCTCGACCATCGGCGCATCGCCGGCGTTGAGCTGGGCCAGGCGGCTGCGCAGCTTGTCCTTTTCCAGCGCCCAGGACTCGGGCAGGTCGCGCACCCGCTGCGCCATCTCGTCGGCGCGCTCCTGCCACAGACGGCGCACCTCGATCTCGGCCGGATCGTTCTGCAGGTAGACCTCTTTTTCGGTCACCTGCTGCAGCACCGCGCCGGCCGACAGCTGCGGCACCGGCATATCGGTGTGCTTGATCGACAGCCACACCACCGGCACCAGGTAGGCGATGACCAGGATGATGTACTGCCCCACCTGGGTCCAGGTGACGGCGCGCATGCCGCCCAGGAACGAACAGACCAGCATGCCGCCCAGGGCCACGAAGATGCCCAGCTCGAACGAAATGCCGGTCATGCGCGTGGTGATGATGCCCACGCCGTAGATCTGCGCCACCAGGTAGGTGAACGAACAAAGGATGGCGCAGGCCACGCCCGCCAGCCGCGGCAGGTTGCCGCCGTAGCGCGCCCCCATGAAATCGGGAATGGTGTATTGGCCGAAGCGGCGCAGGTACGGCGCCAGCAGCATCGCCACCAGCACGTAGCCGCCGGTCCAGCCCATGATGTAGGCCAGTCCGCCGTAGCCCGTCAGGTACAGCGTGCCGGCGACGCCGATGAAGGAAGCCACCGACATCCAGTCCGCGGCGGTGGCCATGCCGTTGTAGAAGGCCGGCACCCGCCGGCCGGCCACGTAGTATTCGACCTGGTCCGAGGTGCGGCAGACGATGCCGATGCCCGCGTACAGGCTGACCGTGACCAACAGGAACACGTAGCCGATCCAGTTGCGCGGCAGGCCCAGGATCTCGGCCAGCGCCATCAGCAGGATCATCAGCGCGAAGCCGGCCGTGTACAGCACGTAGATGCGGCGCAGCCGGATGCTGAATTGCTGCGGGGTATCTCCGCCGAACGGCATCAGGCGTCCCCCTTGGCCTCTTCCGAGCGCTGGTCGGCGCGGTTCATGATCCGCGCATAGATGCCGATGATGATGAGATAGGCCAGCGGCGCGCCGTAGGCCGCCATCCAGAACGAGAACGGCCAGCCGATGAAGTCGAACGACAGGCTGCGGGCGAAATAGGATGGAACGAAGGTCAACGCCGCCCAGACGACCAGCAGCAACACGATCAGCCGCACATTGCGGCGCCAGTAGCGCGTGGGGACGGGTTTGGAGGAAACGCGGGATTCCGGCATAGCTAGCGTGAGCGAAACCTGGGGAATATCGCGAAACGCGGCGCTGGAAAAAACCCTGGCGTGCGGAATACGGGCTTTTTATGCGACAACGGCCGGCACTGCCTGGTGCCAGCCGTTGTGCGTTTTGCTTTTCTTGAGTACTGCTACTTTTTTATGTACCGGTGCCGCCGGTAATTGCCCATGCAGGGCTTTGTCTCCTCACCTGCATGGGAAGAGATTCTGCACCAGATGCGGGAATGCCACACTAGGGGAATGCCCTAATTCGGCGCATTCATTTACATATTCCATGCACCACAGTAGTGCATTTTGGCGTCTCTGTTCTAAATATTGGGATTTTTTCGACCCAAACCCGCTTTCCGGAGGCTACCGGCGGCCCCGATTTTGAGCCAGCCTCAACTCCCCCCGGCCCCGCCGCCCGCTTCCGGGCACTCGCGCCGCGCCATCGCGGCGCATCCGCAGACCGGAGGATGCCAGCGCGTCTTTACGTTCCGTTTATACCCCCCCGCCAAAGCTATACCCCGTTTTTACCCCCTGCTCCGTAACCTGCCGGTGTCCTGATTGGTCACTTCGCCCGCGCGGTCCGCATCCCCTTTTGCCGCCCGGGCCCGTCGTTCGAAGGGAGCCCGCTCCCGGGAGGAAAAACGTGGATGCCATCTATATCGCGATCTTCGCCGTCATGGCCGGGCTGACCTACGCCCTGGTCTCGTTCTGCGAAGCCTTGTCCTCGGGAGAGCAACCATGAGCTGGCTCTACTGGCTGAGCGGCATCACGTCCGCGCTGCTGTTCGTGTACCTGCTGGTCGCCCTGTTCAAACCGGAGAAGTTCTGATGACTGCCGAATTCGTCGGACTGCTGGTCGTGTACCTGGTGGTCCTGCTCGCGATCGCGCCCTTTCTGGGGCGCTATATCCGCATCGCCATGGAAAACGGGCAATCCCGGCTGACCGCCTGGGGCCGCCCGCTGGAACGTGGCATCTACCGGCTGGCGGGCATCGACCCGCAGGCTGAAATGGGCTGGAAGCGCTATGCGCTGGCCGTGCTCGCCTTCAACATCCTGGGCATCGTGGCGGTCTACGCGCTGCAACGCCTGCAGGGCCTGCTGCCGCTGAACCCGGCCGGCATGGGCGCCGTCTCGCCCGATTCCTCGCTCAACACCGCCATCAGCTTCGTGGCCAACACCAACTGGCAGGGCTACGGCGGCGAATCGACGATGAGCTACCTGACGCAGATGCTGGCGCTGACGGTGCAGAACTTCGTCTCGGCCGCCACCGGCATCGCGGTGCTGTTCGCGCTGATCCGCGGGCTGGCGCGCCATTGCTCGGCCACGGTGGGCAACTTCTGGGCCGACATGGTGCGCAGCACGCTGTACGTGCTGCTGCCGCTGTCGCTGGTGCTGGCGCTGGCGCTGGTCAGCCAGGGCGTGATCCAGAACTTCAGCCCCTACCAGGACGTGCAGACGGTCGAAGCCCTGCATTACGACCAGCCGCGCGTGGATGCCCAGGGGCAGCCGGTGCTGGACGCCAAGGGCCAGCCCGTGACCGACCCCGCGGTCACCCAGACGCAGACGCTGGCCATGGGCCCGGTCGCCTCGCAGGAAGCGATCAAGATGCTGGGCACCAACGGCGGCGGCTTCTTCAACGCCAACTCCGCGCATCCCTATGAAAACCCGACGGCCCTGTCGAACTTCCTGGAGATGCTGGCGATCCTGGTGATCCCGGCGGCGCTGTGCTTCACCTTCGGCGAGATGGTCGGCAACCGGCGCCAGGGCATCGCCATTCTGGCGGCCATGACGCTGCTGTTCGCCGTGTTCGCCTTGAGCACCGCCTATTTCGAGCAGCAGCCCAATCCGATGACCGCCCAGACCGGCGTCGACAGCGCCATGAGCGCGCTCTCGCCGGGCGGCAACATGGAGGGCAAGGAGACCCGCTTCGGCATCGCCGCCACCTCGCTGTTCGCCACCATCACCACGGCGGCCTCGTGCGGCGCGGTCAACGGCATGCACGATTCGCTGAGCGCCATGGGCGGACTGTCGCCGATGCTGCTGATGCAGCTGGGCGAAGTGGTCTACGGCGGGGTCGGCTCCGGCCTCTACGGCATGCTGGCGTTCGCCATCCTCGGCGTCTTCATCGCCGGGCTGATGATCGGCCGCACGCCCGAGTACCTGGGCAAGAAGATCGAGGCCTACGACATGAAGATGGTCTCGATCGTGATCCTGGCGACGCCGCTGCTGGTGCTGGGCGGCACCGCGCTGGCGGTGTCGGTGACGGCCGGCCAGGCCGGCGTGCTGAACCCCGGCATCCACGGTTTCTCCGAGATCCTGTACGCCCTGTCCTCGGCCGCCAACAACAACGGCAGCGCCTTCGCCGGCCTGTCCGCCAACACGCCCTTCTACAACGTGTTGCTGGGCATCGCCATGTGGTTCGGCCGCTTCGCCGTCATCATCGCGGTGCTGGCGATGGCCGGATCGCTGGCGGCCAAGCGCCGCCTGCCCGCCGGGCCCGGCAGCATGCCGACCACCGGTCCCCTCTTCGTGGTGCTGCTGATCGGCGCGGTCCTGCTGGTAGGCGCCCTGACTTATGTGCCCGCGCTGGCCCTGGGCCCGGTCGCGGAACACCTGCAACCCTGAATGCAACAGGCTAGGAAAGAAAATGGCCAAGATTGATATGCCAACCCAAGGCGCCGGCGGCGGCGCCGCCCGCGCGCCGTCGGCCGCGCCGCTCGAACGCAAGTTCGGCATGTGGTCGGGCGCGCTGGTCGGCCCCGCGCTGCTGGACAGCCTGCGCAAGCTCTCGCCCGCCGCGCAACTCAAGAACCCCGTGATGTTCGTGGTCTACGTGGGCAGCATCCTGACCACGATCCTGTGGATCATGGCGTTGCGCGGCCAGGCCGAGGCGCCCGCGGGCTTCATCCTCGCGATCTCCGTGTGGCTCTGGTTCACGGTGCTGTTCGCCAACTTCGCCGAAGCGCTGGCCGAGGGCCGCGGCAAGCAGCAGGCCGCGACCCTGCGCGGCCTGCGCACCACCATCGATGCGCGCCTGCTCAAGGGTTTCCGCGATGAGGATGCCGCCCGCGCCGAACCGGCGCTGTGGCGCAACCAGGCCGTCAAGCAGGCCTCCGGGCTGCTGCGCCGCAATGACGTGGTGCTGGTGGAAGCCGGCGAAACCATCCCGGGCGACGGCCAGGTCATCGCCGGCGTCGCCTCGGTGGACGAAAGCGCCATCACCGGCGAATCGGCGCCGGTCATCCGCGAATCGGGCGGCGACTTTTCGTCCGTCACCGGCGGCACTCGGGTGCTGTCCGACTGGATCTTCGTGCGCATCGCCGCCGATCCGGGCGAGAGCTTCCTGGACCGCATGATCGCCATGGTCGAAGGCGCCAAGCGCCAGAAGACGCCCAACGAGCTGGCGCTGACGATCCTGCTGGTCGGCCTGACGGTGGTGTTCCTGCTGGTGGTCGCGACGCTGATGCCGTTCTCGATCTATTCGGTCACGGCCGCCGGCGGCGGCACCGCCGTCACCGTCACGGTGCTGGTGGCGCTGCTGGTCTGCCTGATCCCCACCACCATTGGCGGCCTGCTGTCGGCCATCGGCGTGGCGGGCATGAGCCGCATGATGGGCGCCAACGTCATCGCCACCTCGGGCCGCGCGGTGGAAGCCGCCGGCGACGTCGACGTGCTGCTGCTGGACAAGACCGGCACCATCACCTTCGGCAACCGCCAGGCCTCGACCTTCCTGCCCGCGCCCGGCGTAGCGCCGCGCGAACTGGCGGACGCGGCGCGCCTGGCCTCGCTGGCCGACGAAACGCCCGAAGGCCGCAGCATCGTGGCGCTGGCCGACAAGGCCATCCACGCGCCGGCCGTGCGCGCCGCCGATGCCGAGTACGTGCCCTTCACCGCGCAGACCCGCATGAGCGGCGTCAACTTGAAAGACCGCATGATCCGCAAGGGCGCGGTCGACGCGGTGCGCGCCTGGCTGGCCGAGCAGGACGCCACCGTGCCCGAACAGGTGCTGCGCCTGGCCGAGGACGTGGCGCGCCGCGGCAGCACGCCGCTGATGGTCAGCGACGGCAACCGCGCGCTGGGCGTGGTCGAGCTCAAGGACATCGTCAAGCCCGACATCCAGTCGCGCTTCGCCGAGCTGCGCCGCATGGGCATCAAGACGGTGATGATCACCGGCGACAACAAGCTCACCGCCGCCTCCATCGCCGCCGAAGCGGGCGTCGACGACTTCCTCGCGGAAGCCACGCCGGAAGCCAAGCTCAAGCTGATCCGCGCCTACCAGAGCGAAGGCCGCCTGGTGGCGATGACCGGCGACGGCACCAACGACGCGCCGGCGCTGGCGCAGGCCGACGTCGCGGTGGCGATGAATTCGGGCACCCAGGCCGCCAAGGAGGCGGGCAACATGGTGGACCTGGATTCCAACCCCACCAAGCTCATCGAGATCGTCGAGATCGGCAAGCAGATGCTGATGACGCGCGGCGCGCTCACCACCTTCAGCATCGCCAACGACGTGGCCAAGTACTTCGCCATCATCCCGGCGGCGTTCGCCACGGTGTATCCGCAGCTGAACGTGCTGAACATCATGGGCCTGTCCACGCCGGCCTCGGCCATCCTGTCGGCCGTGATCTTCAACGCGCTCATCATCATCGTGCTGATCCCGCTGGCGCTCAAGGGCGTGCGCTACCGCCCGCTGGGCGCCTCGATCCTGCTGCGCCGCAATCTGCTGATCTATGGACTGGGCGGCCTGCTGGTGCCGTTCGCCGGCATCAAGCTGGTCGACATGGTGCTGGCCGCCCTGGGCTGGGTCTGACCCGCGCCCGTCACTGGAAAGGAACTCATCATGAAACAAGCTCTTCCCCTGCCGCGCCAAGGCGGCATCCTGCGCCCCGCGCTGGTCGTGTTCGCCGCCCTGTCGCTGGTGACCGGCCTGGCCTACCCCTTCCTGACCACCGGCATCGCCGCCGCCGTGTTCCCGCACGAAGCGTCGGGTTCGCTGATCCGCCAGGGCGACAAGGTGGTCGGCTCGGAATGGATCGGCCAGTCGTTCAGCGCCCCGCAGTACTTCTGGGGCCGGCCGTCGGCCACCTCGCCGATGCCGTACAACGGCGCCAACTCCGGCGGCTCCAACCTCGGGCCGCGCAACCCGGCGCTGGCCGAGGCCGTGCAGGCGCGCATCGCCGCCCTCAAGGCCGCCGATCCGGACAATCCCACGCCGGTGCCGGTGGACCTGGTCACCGCCTCGGGCAGCGGCCTGGATCCGCACATCAGCCCCGCCGCCGCGGCCTATCAGGCCGCGCGCGTGGCCCGCGCCCGCCATCTGCCGCGCGACAAGGTCGACGCCCTGATCGAAGCCAACACCTCCAAGCCCTGGCTGGGCGTGCTGGGCGACCCGGTCGTCAACGTGCTCAAGCTCAATCTGGCGCTGGACCAGCTGGCGCCGCTGAAATGACACGCCGGCGTATAGTATTGCCAGCCGTTCCCCCACTTCACTTGCGCGTTCATGGCTGACAATGCTGACGAGCGTCCCGATCCGGACGCGCTCTTGAAAGACCTCGACGATGCCGCGCGCCAGGCGGTGCGCGGCAAGTTGCGGGTCTACTTCGGCTCGTCCGCCGGCGTCGGCAAGACCTACGCCATGCTGGTGGCCGCCCGCGCCCACGCCGCGCAAGGCGCCCGCGTGCTGGCCGGCATCGTAGAAACGCACGGCCGGCGCGAGACCGCCGCCCTGCTCGAAGGCCTGGCGGTCCTGCCGCTCAAGGACGTCGCCTACCGCGGCCACGCGCTCAAGGAATTCGACCTGGACGGCGCGCTGGCCGCCCACCCCGACCTGGTGCTGGTCGACGAACTGGCGCATTCCAACGCGCCCGGCTCGCGCCACGCCAAGCGCTGGCAGGACATCCAGGAACTGCTGGCGGCCGGCATCGACGTCTGGACCACGCTCAACGTGCAGCACCTGGACAGCCTCAACGAGGCCGTCGGCAGCATCACCGGCGTGCGGGTCTGGGAAACCGTGCCCGACGAGGTCTTCGACGCGGCCGACGAAGTCATCCTGGTGGACCTGTCGGCCGACGAACTGCTGCGCCGCCTGCGCGAGGGCAAGGTCTACCTGCCCGAGCAGGCGCGCCACGCCACCCGCAACTTCTTCCGCAAGGGCAACCTGATCGCGCTGCGCGAACTGGCGCTACGCCGCACCGCCGACCACGTCGACGACGACGTCCAGGCCTATCGCCGCGACCGCGCCATCGAGCCGGTCTGGCGCACGCGCGAAGCGGTGGTGGCCTGCATCGGCCCGGACGCCGATGCCGAATACGTCATCCGCAGCGCCCACCGCCTCAGCCAGCAGCTGGAATGCGACCTGCACGTGGTCACCATCGACGTGCCGCGCGCCGCCCCGCCGCCGCAGGCCGAACAGGAACGGCTGCAGCGCAGCCTGGCGCTGGCCGACTCGCTCGGCGCGCGCTGCGAGACCCTGGCCGGCGGCGACATGGTCGACGCGGTGGTGCGCTACGTGCGCCGCCACAACATCACCAAGGCCATCGTCGGCCGCACCCGCGCCAGCGGCCTGCAACGCCTGCGCCTGTCGCTGTCGGCGCTGCTGACCGCGGCCATCAGCCCCGGCTGGCTGTGGCGCCGCCACAGCTTCGCCGACATGCTGGCCGCCGGCTGCCCCGAAATCGACATCATCCGCCTGGGCGCGCCGCCGCTGCCCGCCGCCAGCGTGCCGGGCCGCGATCCGCTCACGCTGGGCCGCCGCGGCCGCCTGAACGGCGACGAGCGCAGCCCGCTGGCGCTGGGCGGCTACGCCTGGGCGCTGTGCTATTGCGCGCTGGCCACCGCGCTGTCGGCGCTGGCGTTCCCGGCGCTGCACCAGACCAACATCGTCATGCTGTTCCTGCTGGCGGTGGTGGCGGTGGCGCTGCGCCATGGCCGCGGCCCGGCCGCCCTGGCCTCGATCGTCAGCGTGGGGCTGTTCGATTTTTTCTTCGTGCAGCCGCTGGCCTCGTTCGCCGTGTCGGACGTGCAGTACCTGCTGACCTTCGGCGTGCTGCTGGCCGTGGGCCTGCTGATCGGCCAGCTCACCGCCGGCCTGCGGCTGCAGGCCCAGGCCTCGGTCAAGCGCGAGGCCGATGCGCGCAGCCTGTATGAATTCGCGCGCGAGCTGTCGTCGGCGCTCCTGCCCGAGCAGATCGTCGCGTCCGCCGGCGCCTTCGTGCACGCCACCTTCGGCTCGCGCTGCGCGCTCTACATCCTCGGCCTGGACGACCGCCTCAAGCTGGCCTCGCCCGCCGCCGACGACATGCCGCCGCTGGAGTCGGCGCTGGCCCAATGGGTCTACGACCACGGCCAGCCGGCCGGCGCCGGCACCGCCACGCTGTCCAACAGCGACCTGCTGTACCTGCCGCTGAAGGCGCCGATGCGCACCCGCGGCGTGCTGGCGCTGGCGGCGCCGCGCCGCAGCCTGTTCTCGCAACCCGATTCGCGCCGCCAGATCGAGGCCTACGCCACGCTCATCGCCATCGCCCTGGAGCGCCTGCATTACGTCGAAGTGGCGCAGCAGGCGCTGGTCAGCATGGAATCCGAAAAGCTGCGCAACTCGCTGCTGGCCGCGGTCTCGCACGACCTGCGCACGCCGCTCACCAGCCTGGTCGGCATGACCGACACGCTGATGCGGCGCCAGGACGCGCTGCCGGCCGACATCCAGGACACCATCCGCGCCATGCGCGACCAGGCGCAACGCATGCACGCGCTGGTCGCCAACCTGCTCGACATGGCGCGGCTGCAGAGCCGCGACACGCCGCTGCGGCTGGAGTGGCAGTCGATCGAGGAACTGGTCGGCGCCTCGCTGGCCGCCATGCGCGAACCGCTGGCGGCGCACCAGGTCGCGGTCGACAGCCTGTCCGGGCTGCCGCTGGTCGAATGCGATGGCGTGCTGATCGAGCGGGTGCTGTGCAACCTGCTGGAAAATGCCGCCAAGTACACCCCGGCCGGCAGCGTCATCCGCCTGCATGCCGCGGCGCAGGACGGCGAGCTGCGCGTCGCGGTGTGCGACAACGGCCCCGGCGTCGCGCCCGGCGCCGAGCGTCGCATCTTCGAGAAATTCACCCGCGGCGAACGCGAATCCGCCACCCCCGGCGTCGGCCTCGGCCTGGCCGTGTGCGAAGCCATCGTCAGCGCGCACCACGGCCGCATCTGGGTCGAGCACGCGCCGGGCCAGCCCAGCGGCGCGCAATTCGTCTTCACGCTGCCCCTGGGTACGCCGCCCCCGATCCACCCCGAAATCGCCTGAGTCCATCGCATGTTCGACTTTCAGCCCACTGTTCTCATCATCGAGGACGACGCCAATATCCGCCGCTTCGTGCGCCAGGCCCTGGAGAGCGAAGGCTGCGCCGTGTTCGAAGCCGACACCGTCAAGCGCGGCCTGATCGAGGCCGGCACCCGTCAGCCCGACGCCGTGGTGCTGGACCTGGGCCTGCCGGACGAGGACGGCATGACCCTGATCCGCGAACTGCGCGGCTGGACCGAAGTGCCGGTGCTGGTGCTGTCGGCGCGCACGGCCGAGGCCGACAAGGTGGCGGCGCTGGACGCCGGCGCCGACGACTACCTGACCAAGCCGTTCGGCGTCAGCGAACTGCTGGCGCGGCTGCGCGTGCTGCTGCGGCGCCATGCCCGCGGCGGCGCCGGCAGCGCCGCCGAGATCAGCTTCGGCGACGTGCGCGTGGACTTCGCCAAGCGCGTGGTCGAACGCGGCGGCCAGCACGTGCACCTGACCGCCATGGAATACCGCTTGCTGGCCGCGCTGCTGGCCCATCGCGGCAAGGTCATGACCCACCGCGAACTGCTGCGCGAGGTCTGGGGCCCGTCGCACGTGGAAAGCAACCACTACCTGCGCATCTACATGGGCCACCTGCGGCAGAAGCTCGAGGCCGATCCGGCGCAACCGGTCTACCTGCTGACCGAGATCGGCGTGGGCTACCGCTTCGCGGGCTGAAGGCAGGCGCGGCATGCCGCGCCATTGATGCGCCTTTTACGCGGGCCGCGCGAGTCTTGTCTCGCCGTTTATGCCGCTTCTCCTATTGTGGCGATCCCGTCCAACACAGGAGAATTCCATGTCCCGCAACACCCTGGCCGCGCTCGCGCTGTTCGCCCTTGCCACCCCCGTGCACGCCGCCGATGCGCCCGCCGCCGGTGAACCGGCTCCCGAGTACTCGCTGACCGCCAACGTCACGCTGGCCAGCCAGTACCGTTACCGCGGCCTGATGCAGACCAACAACCAGCCCGCGATCCAGGGCGGCTTCGATTTCACGCACGCCAGCGGCCTGTACCTGGGCAACTGGAACTCCAGCATCAGCTGGCTCAACGACGGCAACAGCAAGGTCTCGGCGCCGGTGGAGATGGACTTCTACGGCGGCTACAAGGGCAACCTGGCGCCGAACGTGCCGTTCGACCTGGGTGTGCTGCAGTACTACTATCCCGGCGACTACCCGTCGGGATACACCAGCCCCGACACCACCGAGCTGTATGCCGGCCTGGGCTACGGCCCGGTGCTGTTCAAGTACTCGATCGCCATGACCAACCTGTTCGGCTTCGCCGACAGCAAGTACAGCCAGTATTTCGATCTGAGCGGCAACTTCGACACCGGGTTCTGGGGCCTGACGGTCAACGCCCACGTCGGCCGCCAGACGGTCCGCAACGTCACCGACGGCGCCTACACCGACTGGAAACTGGGATTGACCAAGGACTTCGGCCAGGGCCTGGCGGTCTCGATCGCCTATATCGACACCAATGCCGACCGCGCCGTCTACACCAACAGCCGCGGCCGCTACATGGGCCGCGCCACCGGCCTGCTGTCGCTGACCAAGACGTTCTGAGCGCGTCCGGGCGTTGACGCGCTTTTTACGCGCCGCGCCCGCATTTATCGGCAGGTTTTACGGCCCGCTTTCTATAGTGGAATCGTCATCAACCAACCGGATACGCGCAAGCCCACCCCCCGGCTGCGCCCCCCCCCGACCGCCATGATTCCCCGCCAAGAACGCAGCACGTACGCCTCGTTTGACCGCTCCGCGCCGGCCCCCGCGCCGCAGCCCGCGGAAATGGTTTCCCTGACCGTCAGGATCGACACGCTGGACGCCCTGAAGGTGCGGTTGGCCCTGCACCGCGAACTGGGCGAACGCATCGGCGTCTACGTGCTGTCGGTGGATCACGCGCATGGCCAGAGCATCCTGCAGCTGCATTGCGACCGCGGCCAGGTCGACGCCCTGATGCACGCGGTGATGTGCGGACTGCCCCAGGCCGAGTTCGGCCCGCTGCGCCCCGCCGCCGCCATCACGGTGCAGTGACCATGGATACCCCGCTCCCCCCCGCTTTCGACGGTCTCTGGCTGCCGATGGTCACGCCGATGCGCGGCGGCTATGTCGATTGCGAGGCCGCCCAGGCGCTGGCGCGCTACTACCGCAACGCCGGCGTGGCCGGCCTGGTGCTGTTCGGCTCCACCGGCGAAGGCAACCTGCTCTCCATTCCCGAGAAGATCGAGATGATCGAGGCCATCCGCCGCGATCCGCACGCCCTGCCGCTGGTGTTCGGCGCGGGCGGCGTCGACACGCGCGGCGTGGCCGCCGCCATCCGCCGCCTGGACAAGTACGCGCCCGCCGGCTACCTGGTGCCCCCGCCCTACTACCTGGGCCCGTCGCAGCAGGGCATCCTGTGGCATTACCGGCAGATCGCCTGGGCCACCGAGCGTCCCATCATTCTCTACAACATTCCCAAGCGGGCCGGCGTCACCATGACGGTCGAAACCATGGAATCGCTGGCGCTGCTGCCCAATTTCCGCGCCGTCAAGGAATGCAATCCACCGGTGCTGATGGCGCTGAATGCGCGCGGACACCTGGCGGCCCTCTGCGGCGAGGACATGGCGCTGCTCGACCATTTCCTGGCGGGCGGGCGCGGCGCCATTCCGGCGGCCGCCCACCTGTTCCCCGAACGCTTCGTCGAAGTGATGCAGCTGGCGCGCGACGGCCACGCCGAAGCGGCGCGCGAATTGTTCGAGCCGCTGCGCGGCCTGATCCGCGTGCTGTTCGCCGAACCCAACCCGGCGCCGATCAAGCGCGCGCTGGCCCTGCAAGGCCTGATCGCCGACGAACTGCGCCTGCCCATGACCAGCGCCAGCCGCGAGCTGACCCCGCGCCTGCAGCGGGCCATGAGCGTGGTGCAGGGCTCGCCTAGTAGGCTGCAGACAGCTTGAACACCGCCACCGCGCGCGCCAGGTCGTCGGCCTGATCGTGCAAGGTGGCGGCCGACGCCGCGAACTCCTCGACCAGCGCCGCATTCTGCTGCGTCACGCTGTCCAGGTGCGTCACCGCCTGGTTGATCTGTTCGATGCCGACGCTCTGCTCGGACGAGGCGGTGGCGATCTCGCCCATCAGCGGCGCGCTGCTCGCCGCCGACTGCAGCACGCTGCTCATGGTGGCGCTGGCCTGCTCGACCCGCTGGCTGCCGCGTTCGACCGAATCCGACGACGCCTCGATCAGCGTCTTGATTTCCTTGGCGGCGGTGGCCGAGCGCTGCGCCAGCGCCCGCACCTCGCCCGCCACCACCGCGAACCCGCGCCCCTGCTCGCCGGCGCGCGCGGCCTCCACCGCGGCATTGAGCGCCAGGATGTTGGTCTGGAACGCGATTTCGTCGATCAGTCGGATGATCTCGTCGATCCGCTGCGAGCTCTGCGAGATCTCGCGCATCGCGTCGATCGCGTGCTGGGTTTCTTCGCTGCCCTGCCGCGCCAGTTGCGCCGACTGGCCGGCCAGCGAACTGACCTCGCGCACGTGGTCGGCGCTCTGCTTGGCGGTGGCCGTGATCTGCTCGACGCTGGCCGCGGTCTGCTCCAGCGCGGCCGCCTGTTTCTCGGTGCGGTCGTGCAGGTCCATGCTGCCCGCGGCGATCTGGCGCGAAGCCGCCGCGATCGAACCGGTGGAATGCACGATGGTGCGCACCGCCACATCCAGCCGTTCCTGCATCAAGGCCATGGCGTCAAACAGCCGGCCGATCTCGCCGCGATGGTGGCGCGAGATGATGCTGGACAGATCGCCTTGCGCCACCCGCTCACAGACCGCCACCGCCTCGTCCAGCGGACGGATGATGTGGGAACGGAAGAACCGCAGCGCCGCCGCCAGCAGCGCCACCAGCAGCGCCAGCGTCACGCCGCCCTGGCGCCACAGCGTCGCGCGAAAAGCCGCATCGACGTCGTCCACGTACAGGCCGGTGAACATCAGCCACCCCCATTCCGGGTCGTAGACGGCGTAGCTGGCCTTGGGCAGCGCCTCCTCGGCCCCCGGCCGCGGAAAGTGATACTGGACGAAGCCGCCGCCCGCCTTGCCCTGCGCGTAGAGATTCTCGAAGATCGGCAGACCGTCACTGTCCGTGACCGCGCGCACATTGGTGCCGGTCATCTTGGCGTCGGGATGCACCAGCAGCGTATAGCTGTCGTCGAACACGCCGACATAGCCGTCCGCGCCATAGCGCAGCTGCGCCAGGCGCTGCGCCACGTTACGCTTGGCCTGCTCGGGCGACAGGTGCTCGTCGAGGGCGCGCTGCTTGCCATTGCGCACGATGCCGGCGGCCAGGTCCAGCACATTGCGCAGTTCCGTCTTGCGCTCTGCCAGCATCTCGGCGCGCCGTTCCCAGGCATCCCATCCCCCCAAGGCCAGCACCGCGACCCCGATCGCGAGCACGAACCACAGCAGCTCCCTGCGCAAGCTTGAATTCTTCATAGACCCTCTTTCTCCATGCCCACCCGCGTCCGAAACCAAAGACGGCGAAATGTGACGATTTATCTATTGCGTCTGATCAGAATAAGGGGGAGCGACAGGGTTTTCACCGACGAGAGGGGGCTGGCTTGATCTACGTCAAGCCCGGCGGGCATTTGGATGCGCCACGCGCGCGCGAAAAAAAAGCAAGGCCGCCGGGGCCTTGCTTTTCAGGATGACGGCGCGGCCGCGACGGGCCGTCCGGATCCGCTATCGTTTCGCCGCGAGGCGCTGCTGCGCCAGCCCGGTGCGGGCCGAGGTCAAGGCATACAGCACCACCACCGTCAACGCATAGATCGGCACGCTGCGCATGTTGCGGAACATCATTTCCGACAGGCTGAAGACGAAGTAGCCCAGGCAGAACAGCATGCCGATCTGCGAGCCCACGTGCACCACGGGGTCGTCGCTGGCGGAACGGCGCCAGAAGACCGCGGCGGGGATCAGGTACAGCGCCAGGATGCTGAGCAGCCCCAGCAGGCCATAACCCGCCAGCGCCCCGAGCATGTCATTGTGGGGTTCGCCGTAATCGGTCGAGACCAGCTCGGTCACGATGCCCTGCTTCTGCAGCTTGACCAGTTCCGGCCGGAAGTTGGGCACGCCCACCCCCACCAGCGGGCTTTCCCGGAACATCAGCCAGGAGGCCTTCCAGAGCTGGATGCGAATGCCCACCGAGGTGTCACGGTCATGCTGCTCATAGCGGCTCACGTCCGACACCATGTTCTTCCAGCGGCTTTCCTTGCTGTTCCAGGACAGCACTGCCCCCACCGCCATCACCACGACCAAGGCCGCCACGAAGATGAGCTTGGTACGGCGTTGCCACTGCCGTTTGGTCAACAGGTAGACCAGGCCGAACACCAGCAGAAGCGCCCAGCTGCTGCGCGTCTGTGAAACCCAGACGCCATACAGGCTGACCGGCACCGCGGCGATCTTGAGGGCGGCTTCCAGCCTGGGCCAGGGCGACAAGCGCCAGGGCAGCGTCAGCAAGGAGGCGAAGCCAAACAAGATCGTCAAGTCGGCGAATGCCACCGCGTTGTAGCGGCCGCCATACTCGGACACCGCGCCACGGCCCAGGCTGGGTTCGTAGATGATGTACACCAGCATGAGCGACCCGGCAAAAGCGCCGAACAACAGGCTCCACTGCACTTGCTGCAACCAGTTGCGGGGCACGCGCAACAGCATCCAACAGACGGGCACCGCGAGGGCGAAACGCAGCAGCTTTTCAATTTCGGAAGAGCTCCAGACGCCCAGGTAGCTGCTGCTGATCAGCATCGCGACGAGCGGCGCCATCAGCGCCACGGCCATCGCCGACATCTCCTTCAGCGCGAAAGGTTCCCGGTGCTGGACAAGATTGGCCGCCATTGCCACCAGCGCGATCAATGCAGTCAGGTAGAGGATGGCGGGCCCCCCCACGGCACTGGTCAGTGCCAAGGCGGGGATCAGCAGTGTCAGGAACGCGACACCGCGCAGGCATGGAATGGACATCATGGGATTCAGTTCGGCCTTTGGCAGGACCAGTGATACTTTAGGGGAGAGAATTGGCGGACGCGGCAGGCTATGACACGTTATGCGGATCCGGCAGGCCATCCCGCGAAACCGTCGCGCAGGGTCGGAGTCAAGAACGGACGACCTTTGCAGCCGCCATGGATTTTTTGTAGTCCCGCGTCAGGCTTTCAAACGCCGACATGACGCTGCCCGGCCGCAGCCACTCGCGCCACAGGCGGTCACGCCAGCGGCCTCCGGGAATATAGACGGGATACGCGATGCGCGACATCGACCAGCCCGGACGCCAGGCCTTGGTCCGGGTGGGCCGGCCGGTCAACGTCAAGGTTGGCACGCCGACGCTGGAGGCCAGATGGCCAATGCCGGACTCGTTACCGATGAACCAGCCACATTCGTGGATGAATGCGGCCACGTCGGCCAGGGAGGGGGACTGCTGGATCGCCAGGCCGGCCTCGGTCAGGCAGGTCCATCCGGCGCGCTCATGAGGCGCCAGGATGAAGACAGGCTCATAGCCCTGGCGCTGCAGGCGCAACCCCAGTTCGACGAAATGCCGCGGCGCCCAGCAACGCTGCGCCCCGGTGGACGACGGATGCACCGCAACCCTTTTGTCGAACGCGCGATGCCGCCCCGCCATCGGTGGACGCAGGCCGATATCGGTGCCCGCCAGCGACAACCCCAGCGCATCGCGGCAATAGTCCCGGATCTGGTTGAGCTTGATGAACCCCTTGCCGGTGATCACCACGTGGGCGTCGTAATAGAAATAGGACGCGGCACAATCATGCAGGGCGTATGGCCAGCCGACGTGCATCTGCGCCGCGCAATCGTAGTCGGCCAGCACCGCCGACGCCTGCTCCTGCGGCAGTGACGGCCGGATATCCATGCCGGGAAACCAGCTGCGCAGGCCGTAGGCGAAATCGCCAAAGACCGTGACCTGGCGCCCGTGCGCGACCAGGTTGAACGCCATGGTCATCATCAACAGCGTGTCGCCCAGCCTCGGGGCCATCAATAGCGCTACCCGCCCGGCATCGCGCAGGCTGCGGACGCACGCCGAAGCATCATAGGGCGGCATATTGGGAGCGGGTTGGGCCATGTCTAGGAAATATCAGCGGAACCGGGTCAGCAAAACTGAGCCAAGAGTATCAGCGGTGGAGGGAAAAATGCAGCATTGCTGAACATATAAATTATACCGCCGTAACAATAACAATTTGATTCGTTTTGTCTTGTGTTGGTATACGAGGCGCTAAGGAATTCCCTTATTTCCGATATAGATCTTCACATGGACCGCCGTAAAAAAGCCCGCGAGCCTTGCGGCTTACGGGCTTTTCAAAGACTCACCGATAAGGCCCGGTCACATATTCTCGATCATCACCTGCCCGAAACCGGAGCACGACACCTGCGTCGCGCCCTCCAGCAGCCGGGCGAAGTCATACGTGACCTTCTTCGACAGGATCGACTTCTCCATGCTGGAGATGATCAGGTCGGCCGCCTCGGTCCAGCCCATGTGGCGCAGCATCATTTCCGCCGACAGGATTTCCGAGCCCGGGTTGACGTAGTCCTTGCCCGCGTACTTCGGCGCCGTGCCGTGGGTGGCCTCGAACATCGCGACCGAATCGGACAGGTTGGCGCCCGGGGCGATGCCGATGCCGCCCACCTGCGCGGCCAGCGCGTCGGAGATGTAGTCGCCGTTCAGGTTCAGGGTGGCGATGACGTCGTATTCGGCCGGGCGCAGCAGGATCTGCTGCAGGAACGCGTCGGCGATGACGTCCTTGACGATGATCTCGCGGCCGGTCTTGGGGTTCTTGAACTTGCACCACGGGCCGCCGTCGATCAGCTGCGCGCCGAATTCCTTCTGCAGCAACGCATAGCCCCAGTCACGGAAGCCGCCTTCCGTGAACTTCATGATGTTGCCCTTGTGCACCAGGGTCAGCGACGTGCGGTCATTGTCGATGACGTACTGCGCCGCCTTGCGCACCAGGCGCTCGGTGCCCTCCCGCGACACCGGCTTGATGCCGATCGACGAGGTGTTCGGGAAACGGATCTTCTTGACGCCGAGCTTGGTCTGCAGGAACTGGATCAGCTCCTTGGCCTGCTCGCTGTCGGCCATGTATTCGATGCCGGCGTAGATGTCTTCCGAGTTCTCGCGGAAGATCACCATGTTGGTCTTTTCGGGTTCGCGCACCGGCGAGGGCACGCCCTTGAAATACGCCACCGGGCGCAGGCAGACGTACAGGTCCAGCTGCTGGCGCAAGGCCACGTTGAGCGAACGGATGCCGCCGCCCACCGGCGTGGTCAGGGGGCCCTTGATCGAGACCACGTAGTCCTTGACCACGTCCAGGGTCTCGTCGGGCAGCCAGACGTCCGGGCCGTAGACCTTGGTGGCCTTCTCGCCGGCGTAGACCTCCATCCAGTGGATCTTGCGCTTGCCGCCATAGGCCTTCTGCACGGCGGCGTCCACCACCTTGATCATGACGGGCGTGATGTCGGCGCCGGTGCCGTCACCCTCGATGTAGGGCACGATGGGCTGATCCGGCACATTCAGCGAGAAATCAGCGTTGACCGTGATCTTCTGGCCCCCAGCGGGCACCTTGATATGTTGATAGGACATGAATGCTCCATTTGCTCCGAGTGGTTTTTCTGCACGCGCGCCGCATCGGCTGGCGTGTGGTCCGCGGGCCGCGCGGCCCTGGCGAAACGCACACTGGATAGCGGATAGCAACCAATTCTATATCGCATTGCGGCCCGCGGGCGGGCGGCGCCCCGGCGGGCGGTAAAATAAAGCCCTCTCTGGCCAGCATGGCATCCGTCTGACAATGTTCAACCCTTCCCGCGACCAAGTCCGCGAATTCTTCATCGAAACCTGGCGCAAGCACCGCGCCAACGAGGTCCTGACCCCGCTGGAGGCCATGGCCCTGGACTGGATCATCGAGCATCCGGAATACCACGCCGATCTCGAAAGCCCCGAGGCCATGACCGCCGAATACGCGGTGGAAAAGGGCCGCACCAACCCGTTCCTGCACCTGTCGATGCATCTGGCCATCGCCGAGCAGCTGTCGATCGACCATCCGCCCGGCATCCGCAGCGCCTACCAGCGCCTGGTGGCGCGCACCGACGCGCACCAGGCCGCGCACGAGATCATGGAGTGCCTGGGCCGGGTCGTCTGGGAAGCGCAGCGCCTGGGCACCCCGCTGGACAGCGATACCTACATCGACCTGATCCGCCAGCGCGCCGAACGCTAGCCCCTGGCGCGACACGAACGCCCAAGAAAAAACCCTCGGTCTCCCGAGGGTTTTTTGCATGCGGCCGGACCGTCGCGCTATTTGCGCACGCCCAGGTCGCTGGGCTGGGCCGACAGCCACGCCGCCACGTTGCTGATGTCCTGGTCGGACAGCTGGGTGGCGAAGGCGCCCATGATGGGGTTCTTGCGCACGTTGGCCGTGGCCGCGCTGCCCGAGGCGCCGCGGCGATAGGCCTTGAGCGCATGCACCAGGTAGTCGGCGTGCTGGCCGGCCAGCGTCGGATAGGCCGGGTCCACCGCCGTCTTGGCGTCGGCGCCGTGGCATGAGGCGCAATTGAATTTGTCGAAGACGGCCTTGCCGGCCGCCAGATCCTGGGCCTGGGCAGTCGCGCCCGAAATGGCCAGCGTCGCGCCCGCGAGGGCAAGCATGATGCGGTTCATGTGATTGCCCCCGGTTATTTCAGGTTCGAGTAGTAAGCGGCCAGGTCGGCGATGTCCTGGTCGGACAGGCTGCCGGCAATGGCATCCATCGTGGGATGGCTGCGCGCGCCTTTCTTGTACTCGTTGAGGGCGGTCTCGATGTACTTGGCGTTCTGGCCAGCAATCATCGGTACGTGATAAAGCTCGGGGAAGGTCGCCTTGTAGCCTTCGATGCCATGGCAACCGATGCACATGGAAACCTTGTCACGGGCATTCTGGACATTACCGACCGGCGCTGCATCCGCAGCTACTGCCTGGCCGGCGATCGCACAGGATGCCAATGCGGCCAGCAGGGAAACCGAGTACTTCAGAGAGAATCGCAACTTCATTGGGATGGCTCTTCTTGGTATGGCTTGAGGACTAGGGCCTGCTCACACGGAAAGGCCCCCGGCAAACACGTTGCGGGTCGAACCCAACTGCAAAACCGCCTGATTGTACGATAATTGTCTAGGATTAATACCCGAAAATGGCCTTGATCCCCATCAACCCTGAGAAGTCCGCTGATCCATGTCCGCTGCCCAGACCGCTCCTTCCGCACCGCACGCACGCTTCGATGGCACCGACCGATACGTCGCCACCGATGACCTCAAGCTCGCCGTCAACGCCGCGCTGACGCTGCAGCGCCCGCTGCTGATCAAGGGCGAACCCGGCACCGGCAAGACCATGCTGGCCGAGGAAGTGGCGCGCGCGCTGGACCGTCCTTTGCTGCAGTGGCACATCAAGTCCACCACCAAGGCGCATCAGGGTCTTTACGAATACGACGCGGTGTCGCGCCTGCGCGACTCGCAGCTCGGCGACGAGAAAGTCCGCGACATCCGCAACTACATCGTGCAGGGCACGCTGTGGCAGGCCTTCGACGCCGAGCAGCCGGTGGTGGTGCTGATCGACGAGATCGACAAGGCCGACATCGAATTCCCCAACGACCTGCTGCGCGAACTCGACCGCATGGAATTCCATGTGTACGAAACGCGCCAGACCATCGCCGCGCGCCATCGGCCGCTGGTCATCATCACCTCCAACAACGAGAAGGACCTGCCCGACGCCTTCCTGCGCCGCTGCTTCTTCCACTACATCCGCTTCCCCGACCGCGACACCATGCGCGACATCGTCGCGGTGCACTTCCCCGAACTCAAGCAGGACGTGCTGCGCGCCGCGCTCGACACCTTCTTCAGCCTGCGCGACGCGCCCGGCCTGAAGAAAAAACCGTCGACGTCCGAACTGCTGGACTGGCTGCGCCTGCTGCTGGCCGAGGACGTCAGCGCGGCGCAGATCGACGCGCACACCGCGACCGCGGTGCCGCTGATGGCCGGCGCGCTGCTCAAGAACGAACAGGACGTGCATCTGCTGGAGCGGCTCGCCGCCATGACCCGCGGCGCGCCGCGCCGCTGACGCATCCTTCACGGCGCCTGCCATGCTGATCGACTTCTTCTACCACCTGCGGGCGCACAAGCTGCCGGTCTCGGTGCAGGAATACCTGACGCTGGTGGACGCGCTGCGCCAGGACGTCATGACGCCCACGCTGGACGACTTCTACTTCCTGGCGCGCACCGCGCTGGTCAAGGACGAATCGCTCTACGACCGCTACGACAAGGCCTTCGGCGCCTACTACAAGGGCATCGAGGCCGCGCTGCCGGCCGGCAAGGACATCCCGCTGGACTGGCTCATCAAGCAGTTCGAGAAGAGCCTGTCGCCGGAGGAAAAGGCCGCCATCGAGAAGCACGGCTGGGACAAGCTGATGGAGCTCTTCAAGGAGCGCATGGAAGAGCAGAAGGAACGCCACGCCGGCGGCAGCAAGTGGATCGGCACCGGCGGCACCTCGCCCTTCGGCAACGGCGGCTACCATCCCGAGGGCATCCGCGTCGGCGGCCAGTCGGCCGGCAACCGCAGCGCGGTCAAGGTCTGGGACATGCGCCAGTTCAAGGACTACGACGACCAGGTCGAGCTGGGCACGCGCAATTTCAAGGTCGCGCTGCGCCGCCTGCGGCGTTTCGCGCGCGAAGGCGCCGAACTCGAACTGGACCTGGACGACACCATCGCCAGCACCGCGCGCAACGCCGGCCACCTGGACCTGCGCATGGTCCCGGAGCGCCACAACACGGTCAAGGTGCTGATGCTGCTGGACGTCGGCGGCAGCATGGACGACCACATCGGCCGCGTCGAGGAACTGTTCTCCGCGGCCCGCAGCGAGTTCCGCAATCTCGAGGTCTACTACTTCCACAACTGCCCCTACGAGAGCCTGTGGCAGAGCAACCGTCGGCGCCAGAACGAACGCTTCGACACCTGGGACGTGCTGCGCAAGTACAACCCCGACTGGCGCCTGATCATCGTCGGCGACGCCACCATGAGTCCCTACGAGATCCTGCAGCCGGGCGGCTCGGTCGAGCACTACAACAAGGAACCCGGCGCGCAGTGGATGCGCCGGCTGCTGGACGCCTGGCCCAAGTCGGTGTGGCTCAATCCCGAGCCCACCGCGTCATGGCAGTACCGCCAGTCGATCGCGCTGATGCGCGACATCATGCAGGACCGCATGTACCCCGTGACGGTCGCGGGGCTGGAACAGGCGATGCGGGTGCTGTCGAAGTAAGGCGCCAGCCGCGCGCCGCGGCGCCGTTGCGGCGACGCGCGTCAGCCATCGACCGGCCGCGCCGGCGTGTCCAGCGTCAGCTGGTAGAACGCCAGGTCGAGCCAGCGGCCGAACTTGAAGCCAGCCTCGCGGATGGTGCCGGCGTGCGCGAATCCCAGCTTCTCATGCAGCTTGATGCTGCCCTGGTTGGCCGCGTCGATGCCGCCGATCATCACGTGCACCTGGTTGGCGCGGGCGCGCTCGATCAGCACGCGCATCAGCGCCTCGCCCAGCCCCTGCCCGCGGAAACGGCCGTCGACATACACGGAATGCTCGACCGAATACTTGTAGGCCGGCCAGGCGCGGAACGTGCCGTAGCTGGCGAACGCCATCAGCTCGCCCGCCGCGTTCTCGAACCCCACCACCGGGAAACCGCCGCCCGCCTTGGCCTGGAACCAGCCCAGCATCGCCTCGCGCGGGCGCGGCTTGTAGTCGTACAGCGCGGTCGAGGTGACGATGGCCTCGTTGAAGATGGCCAGGATCTGGTCCGCATGGCGTTCATGCGTGCAATCGACCAGGATGGCGCCGCGCGGGGCGCCGTTGTCAGCGTGCGTAGTCATGGCGCGGATTGTAGCGAGCCGCCCTGACCGCCAGATAAAAAAAACCGGCGATGTCGCCGGTTCAGTGAGGGGACTGCCGCTTCTGGCCACTCTCAGGCGGCGCGGCTCTCCACAGATCGGTTGGCGCTGCCGGCCATGCTGCGCATCCCCGGGCACTGGCGCCAGGACAGTTCGTCCGCATCCATGTCCAGGTCGAACAGGTCATTGGCCGCGGGCCACGGATGCTGGCGCGCCTCGGCGCCCTCCATCTCGAGCACATGCCCGGCAAAGCCTCGCGGCGATCCTCCGCACTCGGCGAAATAGCGCTGGGCGCGCAGGTCCACCACATAGGTGGTCATGTCATGGGTCAGTATGGCCACGAATTGGCCGTCATCACTGGCATAAGCGTACTGAAACTGCCCTTTGATGCGGTCGCCGCTCATGGGGCTGCCGGTCAATTGGGACAAGGCACGCGTGACGATCTCGGTCAGCATGGGTCGTTCCTCCGAAAGATGCGCCGGCAGGATGCCGGCGGCGAAGGCGCGAACAACAAGCACCGTCGTCGCCCGTGGGGCGCGAGGCGCAATCCGGCATGCGGCCGGTCTGCGACCCGGCGGGGCGGCGGCTGGCGTTGGACGGGAAACCTGTAGACGGCTGTCGCGCATCCCGTCGACAACAGCAACTACGTTCCGCAAAGCTTACACCCGCGCCCGCCCCGATCTCAAATCGGCCGCGCCACGCCAGGATGTTGCAACGCAACATTCCGGCATGGCGCGGCCTGCCGACGCTTATGCCGCCGCGAACGGCCCCATGCCTGCGCCTGCGTCACCATTTTTCTGCGCATGCCAGGCCTCGCGCGCCAGCCGGTACAGCACGTGCGTCTTCAAGGGATGGCCGTCCGGCACCGCCGGATGCTCGAAGCGCTGCGTATCCTCACGCATGCCCAGGCGCCGCATCACCGCGCGCGACGGCGCGTTTTCCGGCACCGTGAACGCCACGATCTCGGGCGCGCCGACCTGTTCGAACCCCACCCGCAGCGCGGCCTGCGCCGCCTCGCTGGCATAGCCCCTGCCCCAATAGGGCGCCGCCAGGCGCCAGCCGATTTCCACGCCCGGCGCGAAGGGCAGCGTCGGCGCCAGCGCCTTGATGCCGACGAATCCGATGAACGGCGCCACGCCGGGCGCTTCCACCGCCCAGAAACCCCACCCGTATTCATCGATGCCCGCGGCCAGGCGATCGGCCAGCGCATCGCTTTCCTGGGCGGTCATCGGCAGCAGATAGCGGGTCACGCGCGCATCGGTGTTCATGTCGGCGAACGGCTTGCGGTCGGCCGCCAGCCACTGCCGCAGCACCAGGCGGGGAGTCTCGATTTCAAGGGATAGCGACATGCGCGGTTTTCCAGACAGAACGACGGACCGGCGCGCCAGGGGCCGCGCCCCTGAACCATTCACACCGTATACACTCCAACGGATTCTGCCATGCCAAAGGAATAGTCCGCCATGCGCCTGTCCATATCGAAGCTGCCGCGTCCGCTGGGCGCGCTGCTGTTCTCATCCTTCCTGGCCTTCCAGGCCGGAGCCGCCAGCCTGCCGGCCGGCGTCACGGAGGCCGCCTCGATTGAGGGCATCACCGAATACCGCCTCAGCAACGGCCTGCGCGTCCTGCTGGTTCCCGACGAATCCAAGCCCTCGACCACGGTCAACATGACCTACCTGGTCGGCTCGCGCAACGAGAACTACGGCCAGACCGGCATGGCCCACCTGCTCGAACACATGCTGTTCAAGGGCACCTCCACCACCCGCAACGCCATGGGCGAGTTCTCGCGCCGCGGCCTGCAGGCCAACGGCTCGACCTCCAGCGACCGCACCAACTATTTCGCCAGCTTCGCCGCCAACCCCGACACCCTCAAGTGGTATCTGGGCTGGCAGGCCGATGCCATGGTCAATTCCCTGATCGCCAAGGAAGACCTCGACTCCGAAATGACCGTCGTGCGCAACGAGATGGAAAGCGGCGAGAACAGCCCCTTCCGCATCCTCATGCAGAAGATGCAGGCGGCCGCGTTCCAATGGCACAGCTACGGCAAGAACACCATCGGCGCCCGCTCCGACGTCGAGAACGTCGACATCGGCCAGCTGCGCGCCTTCTATCACGAGTACTACCAGCCCGATAACGCGGTGCTGATCGTGGCCGGCAAGTTCGATCCGCAGGCCACGCTGGCCGACATCGAATCGACGCTGGGCAAGCTGCCCAAGCCCGACCGCAAGCTGCCGCCGGAATACACCGTCGAACCGGCCCAGGACGGCGAGCGCACGGTCACGCTGCGCCGCACTGGCGGCACCCCGCTGGTCGCCGCGATGTACCACATCCCGGCCGCCGGCAGCACCGACTTCGTGCCGTTCGACCTGGCCACCACCATCCTGGCCGACACGCCCTCGGGCCGCCTCTACCACGCGCTGGTGCCGACCAAGCTGGCCTCGGGCGTGTTCGGCTTCACCATGGAAAACCTGGATCCGGGCCTGGCGATGTTCGCCGCCCAGCTGACCCCGGGCAAGAGCCAGGACGCCGCCATGAAGGCGTTGACCGCCACGCTGGAAACGCTCGGCAAGAAGCCCTTCACCCAGCAGGAACTCGACCGCGCGCGCAGCAAGTGGCTGACCTCATGGGAGCAGACCTACAGCGATCCCGAGCAGGTCGGCGTGGCGCTGTCCGAAGCCATCGCCGCCGGCGACTGGCGCCTGTTCTTCCTGCAGCGCGACCGCGCCCGCAAGGCCACTCTGGCCGAAGTGCAGCAGGCCGCCACCACCTACCTGGTGCAGAGCAACCGCATCGAGGGCCGCTACATCCCGACCGACAAGCCGGTGCGCGCGCCGCAGATGCAACGCGTCGACCTGACCGCGGTGTTCAAGGACTACAAGGGCGATCCCGACTTCAAGGCTGCGTCCGCCTTCGACCCCACGCCGCAGAACATCGACCGCCTGACCCAGCGCAAGACGCTCGACCTGCCCAACGGCCCGGTACAGCTGGCGCTGCTGCCCAAGGCCACGCGCGGCAACCGCGTGCAGGCGCAGATGCTGATCCAGTTCGGCAACGAGAAAGACCTGCTGGGCCAGCGCGTGAATTCCAGCGCCGTGGCCGACCTGCTGACGCGCGGCACCGCCAAGCTGTCGCGCCAGGACATCCAGGACCGCCTCGACAAGCTGCAGGCCGAGCTCGGCTTCAGCGGCGGCGGCACCACGCTCAAGATCGCCATGTCGACCAAGCGTGAAAACCTGCCCGAGCTGACCCGCCTGGCGCTGGACATCGTGCGCAACGCCAACTTTCCCAAGGAACAGCTCGAGGAATACCAGCGCCAGCTCGAGACCTCGATCCAGAACGCCATGACCGAGCCGCAGGCCCTGGCCGGACGCGCCCTGGCCCGCCAGGACAATCCGTGGCCCGCTGACGACCTGCGCTACGTGCCCACGTTCGACGAATCGCTGGCCAGCATCCGCGCGCTGAACCGCGACGCGCTGGTCAAGTTCCACGCCAAGTTCTACGGCGCCGGCAAGATCGAGTACTCGGCGGTCGGCGATTTCGAGCCCGAGGCCGTCGAAAAGGCCGTCAAGGATGGCCTGGCCGGCTGGAAGCGCGCCCCCGCCTACACCCGTGTCGGCAATCCGTACCGCGACATTCCCGCCAAGCAGTTCGACATCGAGACCCCGGACAAGGCCAACGCGTTCTACATCTCGCGCATGCCCTTGAAGCTGCAGGACAGCGATGCCGACTACGCCGCGCTGTATCTGGCCAACTACCTGTTCGGCGCCTCGGAAACCTCGCGCCTGTGGAACCGCGTGCGCGAAACCGAAGGCCTGTCCTACAACGTGCGCAGCTCGCTGTCGGTCTCGTCGTTCGAGCCCAGCGCCAGCTGGACCATGTACGCCATCTACGCGCCGCAGAACCGCGAGCGCCTGGAAAAGGCCATCGGCGAGGAACTGGCGCGCGTGCTCAAGGACGGATTCAGCGACAAGGAAATCTCCGACGGCATCACCGCCCTGCTGAACTACCGCAACCTGGCCCGCGCCCAGGACGACGTGCTGGCCGGCACCTGGCTCGACTACCTGCAGCGTGGCCGCACGTTCGAATGGTCGGCCGAGATGGACAAGAAGATCACCGCCCTCACGCCCGACGTGGTCAACGCGGCGCTGCGCAAGTACCTGCGCCCGGATGGCTTCAGCACCGCCGTCGCCGGCGACTTCAAGAAAAAGGCGCCCTGAGCGCCACGCCCTCCCGGCGTCCCCAGCCCCAGCCCCGGCAGGGGCTTTTTTTTGCCCGTGCGTTCCGCTCCCCCGGGTCGCTTCCGCAGTCGGACAGGAAAGACCATGCCATACGCGGGGAGATATCCCTATACGGCATTTATTACACGGTTATTTGGAAAGATGTTTTCAAGATATCAGGGTTTATCCCAAGTGGGATGCCGCGCACAATTCAGTCATCGGGAACAAACAACGAACCACGACGGAGGGCCGCCGGATTCGGCCCCGTTTAAAACGAATTGGAGGTCATTATGAAAACCCTGACAACTACCCTGCTGATTTCCCTAGCCCTGGTGGGCGCTGGCGCCCAGGCCGCCGGCGTCGAGCAGGCCAAGTCGAGCGCCCAGGTGGCGACCGAACTGCAACAAGCCAAGATCAGCGGCCAATACACCTTTGGCGAGCTGGACTACCCGCCCGCCCTGCCCCAGGCCGCCAGCCTGAGCGCGCAGGAAGTGCAGGCCCAGCTGCAACAAGCCAAGACCAGCGGCGAGTACACCTTCGGTGAACTGCAATACCCGCCCGTCAAGGCGGCGACCAGCGTCAAGACGCGCGCCGAAGTCCAGCAGGAACTCGCCCAGGCCAAGGCCAGCGGCCAATACACGTTCGGCGAACTCGAATATCCGCCGATCACCCGGTGAGCTGCTTGCTGTAGCCCGGCCGGCCCCGGGCGGCATCATGGTTCGGGGTCGGTTTTTTCAGGCCACAGCGGCGGAGCAGTAGCAGTGCGAAGTAGCAGTACCTGTAGTTGCAGTAAGAAGTCTGTTTTGGAAGATGCAGCACCTGTAGTTAGCAGTACGAAGTCTGAAGCAAGAAGTTGCAGTACCTGCAGTAAAACCGCGGCGCAAGCCGCGGTTTTTTTTGCCCTGACCATTATTCGGCCATTGCCCGACCAATGAAATCGGCCCAGGCTCCGGACGCTTCCGGAGCCTGGGCCGAGAACCGCCGGTACGGCGGGATTCAGCTCAGCCGATTCAGCTGAAGAACTCCTTGACGCGATCGGTCCAGGACTTGCTTTGCGGCGAGTGGCGGTCGCCCCCGTCGTTCAGCGAGGCCTCGAACTGGCGCAGGATGTTCTTCTGGTCGTCGCTCAGACGCACCGGCGTCTCGACCACCACGTGGCAGTACAGGTCGCCCGGATAGCTGCCGCGCACGCCGCGGATACCCTTGCCGCGCAGGCGGAAGGTCTTGCCGGACTGCGTGCCTTCGGGAATCGAGATCTCGGCCTTGCCGCCCAGCGTCGGCACCTGCAGTTCGCCGCCCAGCGCCGCCGTGGTGAACGGGATGGTCAGTTCGCAGTGCAGGTCGTCGCCGTCGCGCTGGAAGATCTTGTGCTGCTTGATGTGGATTTCCACATACAGGTCGCCCGGCGGGCCGCCATTGATGCCGGGCTCGCCATTGCCGCTGGAGCGGATGCGCATGCCGTCGTCGATGCCGGCCGGAATCTTGACCTGCAGGGTCTTGTTGCGGCGGATGCGGCCGACGCCATCGCAGGCCGTGCACGGATCGGTGATCTCCTTGCCGTTGCCATGGCAGGTCGGGCAGGTCTGCTGCACGCTGAAGAAACCCTGCTGCATGCGCACCGCGCCGGAGCCGCCGCAGGTGCGGCAGGTCTTGGGCGAGGTGCCGGGCTTGGCGCCGGAACCGTGGCAGGTGTCGCAGTTTTCCCAGCTGGGCACGCGGATCTCGGTGTCGAAGCCGGCCGCGGCCTGCTCCAGCGTGATCTCCAGCGCGTACTTCAAGTCGGCGCCGCGATAGACCTGCGGACCGCCGCCGCGGCGGCCACCGCCGCCACCGCCGAAGATCTCGCCGAAGATGTCGCCAAAGGCATCGGCGAACCCGCCGCCCATGCCGCCACCGCCCATGCCGGCGGCGTTGGGGTCGACGCCCGCATGGCCGTAGCGGTCGTACGCGGCGCGCTTCTGTTCATCGCCCAGGACCTCGTAGGCTTCCTTGGCTTCCTTGAACTTCTCTTCGGCTTCCTTGCTGTCCGGATTGCGGTCCGGATGGTACTTCATGGCCAGCTTTCGATAGGCCTTCTTGAGTTCGTCGTCCGAGGCGTTTTTCGCCACGCCCAGGACTTCGTAATAGTCGCGTTTTGCCATGATCGGTGGGCTCGGGGGAGAGCCTTCTTTTCAGTGCTACAGAATGAGTTCGCCCGGTAGGCGGATTTCTCCGGCTACCGGGCGGCAGAGGCAGGTCAGCGCCCGGCCATTATTGGTCGCGCTTGACTTCCTTGAAGTCGGCGTCGACGACATTGTCGTCCACCGGCTTCGCGTTGTCGGCGGCCTGCTGCTGGCCGGCGGCTTGCTGCGCCTGCATGTCGGCGTACATCTTTTCGCCGAGCTTCTGCGAGGCGGTCGACAGGGCTTCGACCTTGGCGTCGATGGCGGCCTTGTCGCCGTCCTTCAACGTTTCTTCCAGCGCCTTGATGGCCGCCTCGATGCCTTCCTTCTCGGACGCCTCGAGCTTGTCGCCGTATTCGGTCAGCGACTTGCGGGTGGCGTGCACCAGGGCATCGGCCTGGTTGCGCGACTGGGCCAGTTCGGCGACGCGGTGATCTTCCTCGGCGTTGGCCTCGGCATCCTTGACCATGCGCTGGATCTCGTCTTCCGACAGACCCGAGTTGGCCTTGATGGTGATCTTGTTTTCCTTGCCGGTGCCCTTGTCCTTGGCCGACACGTGCAGGATGCCGTTGGCGTCGATGTCGAACGTGACTTCGATCTGCGGCATGCCACGCGGCGACGGCGGGATCCCTTCGAGGTTGAACTCGCCCAGGGCCTTGTTGCCCGCGGCGATTTCACGCTCGCCCTGGAACACCTTGATCGTCACGGCCGGCTGGTTGTCGTCGGCGGTCGAGAAGGTCTGCGAGAAGCGGGTCGGGATGGTCGTGTTCTTCTGGATCATCTTGGTCATCACGCCGCCCAGGGTTTCAATACCCAGGGACAGGGGGGTGACGTCCAGCAGCAGCACGTCCTTGCGGTCGCCCGACAGCACGGAACCCTGGATGGCGGCGCCAGCGGCGACGGCTTCGTCGGGGTTCACGTCCTTGCGCGGATCCTTGCCGAAGAATTCCTTCACCTTTTCCTGGACCTTGGGCATGCGGGTCATGCCGCCGACCAGGATCACGTCGTCGATGTCGGAAACCTTCACGCCGGCGTCCTTGATGGCCACGCGGCAGGGCTCGATGGTGCGTTCGATCAGTTCCTCGACCAGCGCTTCCAGCTTGGCGCGCGTGATCTTCAGGTTCAGGTGCTTCGGACCCGAGGCATCTGCCGTGATGTACGGCAGGTTGATCTCGGTCTGCTGCGCCGACGACAGTTCGATCTTGGCCTTTTCAGCGGCTTCCTTCAGGCGCTGCAGGGCCAGCACGTCCTTGGACAGATCGACGCCTTGTTCCTTCTTGAACTCGGAGATGATGTAGTCGATGATGCGCTGGTCGAAGTCTTCGCCGCCCAGGAAAGTGTCGCCGTTGGTCGACAGCACTTCGAACTGCTTTTCGCCATCGACGTCGGCGATTTCGATGATCGACACGTCGAACGTGCCGCCGCCCAGGTCATACACGGCGATCTTGCGGTCGCCCTTTTCGGTCTTGTCCAGGCCGAAGGCCAGCGCGGCCGCGGTCGGCTCGTTGATGATGCGCTTGACTTCCAGGCCGGCGATGCGGCCGGCGTCCTTGGTGGCCTGGCGCTGGCTGTCGTTGAAGTACGCCGGCACCGTGATGACGGCCTCGGTCACTTCCTCGCCCAGGTAGTCCTCGGCGGTCTTCTTCATCTTGCGCAGCACGTCGGCCGACACTTGGGGAGGCGCCATCTTCTTGCCGCGCACTTCCACCCAGGCGTCGCCGTTGTCGGCCTTGACGATGGCATAGGGCATCAGGTTGATGTCCTTCTGCACCGCCTTTTCCTCGAACTTGCGGCCGATCAGGCGCTTCACCGCGTACAGCGTGTTGCGCGGGTTGGTCACGGCCTGGCGCTTGGCGGGCGCGCCAACCAGCGTTTCGCCGTCGTCCATGTAGGCGACGATCGACGGGGTGGTGCGGGCGCCTTCGGCGTTTTCGATGATCTTGACCTGACCGCCGTCCATGACAGCCACGCAGCTGTTGGTCGTGCCCAGGTCGATGCCAATAATTTTGCTCATGGTCGGGTTACCTTGGATAAATCTGTGAAATTGGAGAGAAATTTCCTGTCCCCACATAACTGGGGCTGCCCGCAGGGTTTTTCAAGACGCCTGGCTGGAATTTTCCGCCGGCGTTTCCTGCAGGCGCCGGATCGCCGCCGTGAACTGGGGCAATCCGGGCCAACCGGTAATGCGGCCGAGCCGTTTTCCGGCCCGGTAAAGCACAAAAGTGGGGACACCATGCAGGGAAAAGCGGCGGCCCAGCGGCTCGTCGGCATACACATCCGCCTCGAACCAGCTCAGCCCCAGGCCCAGCAGGGTTTCCTGGTGCAGCAGCGCCGCCTGCTTGAAGAGATTGCAGTTATAGCAATCCTGGCCCCACAGGAACACGCAGCGCAGGTCCGATCCCGGCGCCTGGACCACGGCGGCGTCGAATCCCGCGGTATCGACATGACGCATGCCGAACACCGCGAAGACCTGGGCCGGGTCGAACCTGGGATCGGTCATGGCGCGCGGTCCGTTCAGCCTTGGCCGGCGGACACCACCACCAGGGCCGGACGCAGGGTGCGGTCGGCGATGGCGTAACCTTTCTGCAGCACCTGCACCACCGTGTTGGCGGGCTGGTCGGTCGGGATCGACGAAATCGCCTGATGCTGGTGCGGATCGAACTTGTCGCCCTGGACCGGCGCGATTTCCTTGAGCATGTTGCGCTCGAAGGCGGCCGCCAGCTGCTTGAGCGTGACTTCGACGCCTTCGCGCAGCGTGTCCACGGTCTGGTCGGCCTGGGCCAGCGCGGCCTCGAGGCTGTCCTTGACCGGCACCAGGCTCTCCGCGAACGACTCGATGCCGAACTTGCGTGCCTTGGACACTTCTTCCTGGGCACGGCGGCGCACGTTCTCGGCCTCGGCGCGAATGCGCAGAAGCTGGTCATGCTGCTCATTGACGGTAGCCTGGGCCGCGTCCAGCTGGGCGCGCAACTCGTTCAGCTCGGCCTGCGCGGCGTCCTGGGCGGCGGGGGCCGCATCGGCATCGTTGCCGAATCCGGGCGTCTGATCTACAGGCTCGTTGGGTGCCGTCATGGGGAATCCTCCAAAAAGAATGGCTTTCGCAGACATGAATGGGGGCCAATACCCCTATTTCAAGCCCGGGAAAGCAAATATTCCCCGCCGCGCACCGCTGCCGCGGCAATGGGCGGCAATACTGAAAAATCCGGCAAAACCCACTGAAAACTCAGCATCAGCGGCAAAAAACCGCCCAGAATCCGGATTTCCGACGCAGCCGGCGCCATCAGGAACCGATCATTTCTTGTGCGGCTGCGCCGGGGCGGCGGCGTCACTGGCGGGAAAGCTCTCTTTCAGGGCGCGGTCGACACGCGGATCGTCGTCGGGTTCCGGGTTGATCGCGATGGGATCGCTGGCGGGGAAGGTCTCGGCCAGCGCCTCGTCCAGCTCGTGCTCGACCTGATCCTCGTCCACCGGGGTGCTGACGCTCCCCTTTTTCACAATCTTGCCCGTCTTGGGATCATGGTGCATGCGCCCTCTCCTTCAAGTCCGTGAATGTGTGGGCCATCCCTGCAAGTGCCGTTCCGTCAGGGTGGCCAACCCCGCGATCCAGGCCGGATCGTCATTGAGCGCCGGGATGTAACGGAACTGCTTGCCGCCGGCGCCGAGAAAGGCGTCGCGGCACTCCAGGCTGATCTCTTCCAGGGTTTCCAGACAGTCTGCCACAAATCCCGGGCACACCACATCCACCTCGGTGACGCCCGAGGCGGCCAGCGCCTTGAGGGTCGGTTCGGTGTAGGGCTCGAGCCAGCGGGCGGTGCCGAAGCGGCTCTGGAAGGTCACCTCGATCTGCTCGCGCGGCAGCGACAGCCGCTGCGACAGCAGCCGCGCGGTTTCCATGCAGTCGCGGTAGTACGGATCGCCCAGCTCGATGGAATAGCGCGGCAGGCCGTGGAAGCTCATGACCAGCTTCTGCGGCTTGCCATGCTCGCGCCAGTACGCCTCGATGCGGGCGGCCAGCGGATCGAGATAGATGGGATCCTCATGGAACCGCTTGATGAAGCGCATTTCCGGCTGGTCGCGCAGCCGGCCGGCGTGGCGCGTGACGGCGTCGACCACGGTGGCCGAGGTGCTGGCGGCATATTGCGGATACAGCGGCACGGTCAGGATGCGTTCGCAGCCCTGCGCCCGCAGCCGCGAGATGGCGTCGGGAATCGACGGGTTGCCGTAGCGCATGCCCAGCTCCACCACCGCCTCGATGCCGGCCGCGGTCAACGCGGCCTGCACGCCTTCGGCCTGGCGGCGGCTGTAGACCATCAGCGGCGAGCCGTCCTTGAGCCAGACGCCGGCGTAGCGCGGCTCCAGCTTCTTGGGCCGCATCGTCAGCACCAGGCCGTGCAGGATCGGCTTCCACAGATAGCGCGGAATCTCGATCACGCGCGGGTCCGACAGGAATTCGCCCAGGTACTTGCGGATGTCCTTCTTGCCCGGGGTGTCGGGCGTGCCCAGGTTCACCAGCAGCACGCCGACCTTGCCCGGCGCGCGCGGCGGCGGGTCTTCATTGAAGGGGTCGTCCTGCTCCGTTTCGGGCAGGTAGCGTTCAGGCCAGAGATACTTGAACAGGCGAAGAAACACAAAAACTCCCCTTCCTCCGCAAGGAGGATGTCGGTTCGAATGGAACTACTGGTTGTGGCTGAGGGCGTTGGACAGCAGACGCGCCGTGATGTCCACGATGGGAATCACGCGTTCGTAGGCCATGCGGGTCGGACCGATCACGCCGAGCGTGCCGACCACCTTGCCATCCACGCCATAGGGCGCGGTGATCACCGAGACTTCTTCCATCGGCACCAGCTGCGAATCGCCGCCGATGTAGATCTGCACGCCTTGCGCGCGGCTCGACACATCGAGCAGCTGCAGCAGGTCGGTCTTCTTCTCGAACAGCGAGAACATCTTGCGCAGGCGATCCATGTCGGACGCGATGTCAGTGACGTCGAGCAGCTTGCGCTCGCCCGAGATGACCACGGCGTCGCCGTCCTCGGCCGCTTCGGCGCTGGCCTCGACCGCCGCCTGCATCAGCCGCGAGATGTCTTCGCGCAACTGGGCCAGCTCGGTGGACAGCGTGCGCCGCACCGCGTCGAAGGACTTGCCGGCGAAATGGATGTTGAAGAAGTTGCCGGCCTCCAGCAGCTCGGCCTCGGCGTAGTCGCGCTGCACGAACAGGATGCGGTTCTGCACGTCGCCGTCGGGGGTGACGATGATCAGCAACACGCGCTTGTCGGACAGGCGGATGAATTCGATCTGGCGGAACACCTGGGCGCGCTTGGGCGTCAGCACCACGCCGGCGAACTGCGTCAGGTTCGACAGCAGCGCCGCCGCGGCATTGACCGCGCGGGTGGGTTCGGCCGCCGCCAGCATGTCGCCCATGTTGTGGGGCTCGAGCTGGTAGGACTGCACCGCCAGCAGCGAATCGACGAACATGCGGTAGCCGCGCGGCGTCGGAATGCGCCCCGCGGAGGTGTGCGGACTGTGGATCAGGCCCAGCTCTTCCAGGTCCGCCATGACGTTGCGGATGGTGGCGGGCGACAGGTCGAAGACCTTCGATAGCGTCCGCGAGCCGACTGGTTGCCCATCGGCGATGTAGCGTTCGATCAACGCTTTCAGTAATGCGCGTGCGCGGTCATCCATAGCGGGTATTTTAGGGAATCTTTTCCAATTAAGGCGATTTTTGTCCCGCAAGCCAATATGCGGCCCCATATAATCGGCTAACGGGCCCGATTCCGGACCCATTTCGCTTTTTCTGATTCGCCTCGCCACCATGCACTTTCCTACCGTCGCGCTGATCGGCAGATACCAGGACGCCGGCCTGGCCACTCCGCTAAGGGCGCTCGCGCACGCGCTCACGCAGGCCGGGCGGCAGGTGCTCGTCGACGCCGACACGGCCCGCAATACCGGGCTCACGGAATACCCGGTCGCCACCTACGAGCAGATCGGCCAGGACGCGTCGCTGGCGGTGGTCATGGGCGGCGACGGCACGGTGCTGGGCGCGGCGCGCCATCTGGCGCCGTTCGGCGTGCCGCTGGTCGGCATCAACCACGGCCATCTCGGCTTCATCACCGACATTCCGGTGCAGGACGCGCACGACGCGCTGGCGCGCGTGCTCGAAGGCAACTTCCAGATCGAGGAACGCATGCTGCTGGAAGGCAGCGTCTGGCGCGGCGACCAGCAGATGTACGCGGCCTCGGCGCTCAACGACGTGGTGCTGAACCGCGCCGGGCGCGGCGGCATGATCGAAGTGCGCGTCGAGCTCGACGGCGCCTTCATGTACACGCAGCGCGCCGACGGCCTGATCATCGCCACGCCCACCGGCTCGACCGCCTATGCGCTGTCGGCCAACGGCCCCATCCTGCACCCCGGCATGAACGCCATGGTGCTGGTGCCGGTGGCGCCGCAGACTTTGTCGAACCGCCCCATCGTGATCCCCGACAGCGGCGTGCTCAACATGACGCTCACCGCCATGGGCCGGGTCGAGGTCGGCGCCAGCGTGCACTTCGACATGCAGACCTGGTCCGACCTGCAGCCCGGCGACCGCATCGTCGTGCAGCGCGCACCCTACACCATCCGTTTCGTGCATCCGGAAGGCTACAGCTTCTTTTCCACCCTGCGCCGCAAGCTGCACTGGAACCTGATGCCGCAAGCCACCGACAACGTAGAGTAGTAAGCGCCCCGACATGCTGCGCACCCTGCACATCCGCGACTTCGTCATCGTCGAGCAGACCGAGATCCATTTCGGTCCCGGCTTCACCGTCTTCTCCGGCGAGACCGGCGCGGGCAAATCCATCCTCATCGACGCGCTGGCGCTGGCGCTGGGCGAGCGCGGCGACGTCAGCATGCTGCGCGAAGGCGCCGCGCGCGCCGACATCACCGCCGTCTTCGACACGCCGCCGGCGCTGAACGCCTGGCTGGCCGAACGCGAGATCGACGCCGACGAGGAACTGTCGCTGCGCCGCGTGATCGACGCGCAGGGCCGCAGCCGCGCCTACATCAACGGCACGCCCGCCACGGTCGCGCAACTGCGCGAACTGGGCGACAGCCTGGTCGACATCCACGGCCAACACGCGCACCAGAGCCTGATGCGGCCCGAAGCCCAGCGCGACCTGCTGGACGCGCACGGCGGCCACGGCGACCTGCGCCAGGCCGTCGGTCAGGCCTGGAAGCAATGGCGCGCGCTGGCGCGCCAGCTCGAATCCGCCGAAAAGGATGCCGCCGGCCTGGCCACCGAACGCGAACGGCTGCAATGGCAGGTCGACGAACTCGACCGCCTGGGCCTGGCGCCGGACGAATGGGAATCGCTGCAGGCCGAACACACGCGCCTGTCGCACTCGCAATCGCTGCTGGACGGCGCCACGCAGATCCTCGATGCGCTCGACGGCGAGGGCGATTCGGCCCACCATCGGCTGACCTCGGCCAACCACCGCATCCAGCAGATGCTGCGGCACGACACCGGCCTGCAGGGCATCTACGACGAACTCGAGTCGGCCCGCATCGCCATCAGCGAAGCCGTGTCCGACCTGAACAACTACGTCAGCCGCGTCGATCTCGATCCACGCCGCCTGGCCGACCTCGAAGCTCGCCTGAGCGCCGTGTTCGAGACTGCGCGCAAGTTCCGCACCGAACCCGACGGGCTGTGCGCGCTGCGCGACAGCCTGCACGCCGAACTCTCCGCATTGCAGGCCGCCGCCGACATCGACGCGCTGCGGGCCCAGGCGCAGGCGGCGCAGGCGCAGTACGACGCCGCCGCCGCCAAGCTCACCACGGCGCGCCGCAAGATCGCCAAGGACCTCGGCAAGCAGGTCACCCAGGCGATGCAGACGCTGGCCATGCAGGGCGGCAAGTTCGAACCCACGCTGGCTGCGGCCGCGCCGTCGGCGCATGGCAACGAGCAGGTCGAATTCCTGGTGGCCGGCCACGCCGGCACCACGCCGCGGCCGCTGGCCAAGATCGCTTCCGGCGGCGAACTGTCGCGCATCTCGCTGGCGCTGTCGGTCATCGCCAGCCGCGCCGCGCGCGTGCCCACGCTGATCTTCGACGAAGTCGACAGCGGCGTCGGCGGCGCGGTGGCCGAAGCGGTCGGCAAGCTGCTGCGCGAACTGGGCGAACGTCACCAGGTGCTGTGCGTCACCCACCTGCCGCAGGTCGCGGCCTGCGGCAACAACCAATTCCTGGTCAGCAAGACCGAATCGCGCGGCACCACCCGCTCGCGCATCGAGGAACTGGACGCCGGCGCCCGGGTCGAGGAAATCGCCCGCATGCTGGGCGGCATCAAGCTCACCGCCACCACTCGCGAACACGCCCGCGAAATGCTGGCCGGCATCGGCCGCGCGCCGGCCTGAGCCGGTTGCCGTCCAGGCCTCAGCCCCGCAGCCTCGCCGCCCGCAGGCCGGTTTTCGGTCGTCCGAATCCAGGGGCTGCCCCCGCGCCGGCAGCCCATATCCCGCCAGCCTGTCGCCCCGATTCAGTCCGGGAATAAAAAAAGCCCCTTCTTAGAGAAGGGGCTTTTGCTTTCACTGAACCACGGCGAGCGCGGCCGTGGTCAGGGTCGAACGCGGAAAAGCTCAGCGGCCTTTCAGGCAGCTGCCGCAGATGCCGTACAGCACCATGGCGTGGCTTTCCAGCGCGAAGCCGTTGTCCTTGGCGATCTTCTGCTGGCGCTTTTCGATGTCCGGGTCCGAGAATTCGACCACTTTGCCGCAGTTCGTGCAGATCAGGTGATCGTGGTGATCGCCGTCATTGAGCTCGAACACGGCCTTGCCGCTGTCGAACTGGCTGCGGGCAAGGATGCCGGCCTGTTCGAACTGGGTCAGCACGCGATAGACGGTGGCCAGGCCGATTTCGACGTTTTCGCCGATCAGGGCCCGGTAGACGTCTTCGGCGCTGAGGTGGCGCTGGTCAGACTTACGGAAGATATCAAGAATTTTCAGGCGCGGGAAAGTCGCCTTCAAACCCATGTTTTTCAGTTCGCTTTGGTCGCTCATGGTGTAATCGCTCTCCGTCCGCGTTGGCATGGGCAAGGATACCGGGTAACCGCGAGCCGGCTTCCCAGAATTCCTGCCGCCCCGCAGAACTATCCTTATGAAACCTTTATGATAACGGTTTTGTCTGCTTCCAAATAATAGGGGCGCGTAGTGTCCATGATTGCACGAATTCCTTCCCGCTCGCTCAAGACCGGATTGGCCATCGCCGCCCTGGCCGTCGCCCTTGCCGGCTGCACGGGGGACAAGTGGGGCTTCCCCTATAAGGCCGGCGTCCAGCAAGGCAACTGGATCACCCAGGAGCAGGTCGCGCTGCTGCAACCGGGCATGACGCGCGAACAGGTGCGCTTCGCCCTCGGCAGCCCCACCCTGACCAGCGTGCTGCACGCCAACCGCTGGGATTACCCCTACTACTACAAGCCCGGCTACGGCGACGCCCAGGAACGCAAGTTCACGGTCTGGTTCGAGAACGACCGGCTGACCCGCTGGGAAGGCGACAAGCAGCCCGACCTGCAGCCCTACCAGCTGAACACCCCCAGCGCCACCGCCGACGAAAAGGCCGACAAGCGCCTGAGCGAGGACGAGGCCCGGATCAAGCAGGAAGAAGAGCAGAAGAAGCGCGACGCCGCCGCGCCCGCCAACCCCATCACCCAGTACCCTGGCCAGCCCGGCAACGCGCCCGAGCCGCTGCGCTAACCCAAGGATTTTCTTCATGCGTATTGCTATCGCCGGCGCCAGCGGCCGTATGGGCCAGATGCTGATCGACGCCGTCCTGAAGGCCGACGGCCTGCAACTGGCGGTCGCGCTCGACCGACAGGGTTCGCCCTCGCTGGGCCAGGACGCGGGCGCGCCGCTGGGCCAGCAGACCGGCGTCGCCATCACCGACGACCTGGCCGCGCTGGCCAATGCCGACTGCCTGATCGATTTCACCCGCCCCGAAGGCACGCTGGAACACCTGCAGGCCTGCGCCAAGCTGGGCGTGAAGGCCGTCATCGGCACCACCGGCTTTGACGACAACGGCCGCGCCGCCATCGAAGTGGCCGCGCAGAAAACCGCCATCGTGTTCGCGCCCAACATGAGCGTGGGCGTGAACGCCACGCTCAAGCTGCTGGACATGGCCGCCCGCATCCTGAATTCGGGCTATGACGTCGAAGTGTTCGAAGCGCATCACCGCAACAAGGTCGACGCGCCCTCGGGCACCGCGCTCAAGATGGGCGAGACCATCGCCTCGGCCTGGGACGTCGCGCTGCCCGACGTGGCCACCTGGAGCCGCCACGGCGACACCGGCGTGCGCAAGCCCGGCACCATCGGCTTCTCGGTACTGCGCGGCGGCGATATCGTCGGCGATCACACCGTGTCGTTCTGCGGCATCGGCGAACGCATCGAGATCACCCACCGCTCGGCCAGCCGCGCCACCTATGCCGAAGGCGCATTGCGCGCCGCGCGCTTCCTGGAAGGCAAGCGCAACGGCCTGTACGACATGCAGGCGGTGCTGGGTCTCTGATCCCGCCGCGCCAACAAAAAAGGACCCGCGAGGGTCCTTTTTTTCGTGGCGCGTCCGCTCACACCACCACGGGTTCCGGCTCCAGCGCCACGCCGTAGCGTTCGGCGACCTCGCCCTGGATCGCGCGCGCCAGCGCCAGGATGTCGGCGGCGGTGGCGCCGCCACGGTTCACCAGCACCAGCGCCTGCCGGTCATGCACCCCGGCCGCCCCGAGGGCGCGCCCCTTCCAGCCGCACTGGTCGATCAGCCAGCCAGCCGCCAGCTTGTAGCCGCCGTCCGGCTGCGGATACGACACCAGGCCGGGATAGCGGGCGGCAAGCGCTTCGCGCTGCGCGGCCGATACGATGGGGTTCTTGAAAAAGCTGCCGGCGTTGCCGGTGACCGCCGGGTCCGGCAGCTTGGCGCGCCGGATCTCGCAGACCGCCTCGAAGATGGCGCGCGCCGACGGCTCGCCCGCCAGCCCGGGATGACGCTGCAGATCCGGATACGACAGCACCGGCCGCCACGGCCGCGGCAAGCGCAAGCGCACCGCCACGATCACCCAGCGGCCGGGCGGCTGATGCTTGAAGACGCTGTCGCGATAGGCAAAGCGGCAATCGGCCGCGCTCATCTCGACATACCTGCCGGCCAGCACGTCCCAGGCGGTCAGGCTGTCGAAGCGATCGGCCAGCTCGACGCCGTAGGCGCCGATGTTCTGCACCGGCGCCGCGCCGACCGTGCCCGGGATCAACGCCAGGTTTTCCAGGCCGTCCCAGCCCTGCTTCACGCATTCGGCGACGAAGCCATGCCAGGTCTCGCCGGCGGCCGCTTCGACCAGCCACGCATCGGCCTCGGCCCGCAACAGGCGCACGCCGCGCAGCGCCACGCGCGCCACCAGGCCCGGCACGGTCTCGGGCAGCACCACATTGCTGCCGCCGCCCAGCACCAGCAGCCGGTCGTGCCGCGCGGCCAGGGCCGACAGCGCCGGCAGTTGGGCCACATCGTCGAGCGTGACGCAGGCCTGGGCCGTGGACGCCAGGCCCAGGGTGTTCAAGGCGGAAAGGTCCCGCGCCTCGGGGGTCAGGACAGGCGCGGTGGCAGAGGAATTTGACATGGATACTACCGGGTGTGCTATATTTTCTGTCTTCGCTCATATTACTTGATTGAGCTTGGCAGCCAGGCGGCACTCAGTGCAACCTTGGCCATGCGAAGTTCAGCGCGATCCGCCTGCCCCGGCAACAAGCCTGCGGCAAGCACGATTGAAAAAAATCATGTAGAATGCGCGCCTTCTGATCGATAACCAAGTTGATCAGGCAACCGCGAAAGTGGTTGGCAATAAGAAATGGTTTGCACTGGCACTGCGTGGAATTTTCACCAAGCCAGAGATTGCGGACCCATGCGGGAGTAGCTCAGTTGGTAGAGCGCAACCTTGCCAAGGTTGAGGTCGCGAGTT
>ERZ1739169.12-NODE-12-length-104905-cov-31.366390_pt1 | contig 104905 bp, 86 predicted proteins | sample MGYA00581756_ERZ1739169 | MGnify/ENA primary metagenome ERZ1739169 (study PRJEB40789, sample SAMEA7425667) | Salamandra salamandra | biome: salamander skin | place: Germany | collected 2020-03 | study: cvxcv | reverse complement strand
AGCCGACCGTGGCGGAATCCCACGACGAGTCGCCGGTCAGGTAACGGTAGGTCAGATCGATGTTGGCGCGATCGCCCACAGCGTAGGACAGACCCGCGATCGCCTGAGCGGCGAACTTGGTCGAGGTGTCGTCAGCGGTGAAGGTGGCGCCGCGGTTGGCGCGCAGATTGCCGACCGTGTCGATCGAGACGCGGTTCACACCGGCGCCCAGGCCGACGAAGGGACGCACGCCCCAGGCCGAGGAGCCGAAGTCATAGATGACATTGGCCATCAGGGTGGTCGACTCGATGTCGCCTTCCGGGGAGTAGCAGCCGCCGGTGGCGGGCGTCAGGTTGCAGAGGCCCTGGGTGCCCGAGGAGGCGCGGATCGTGCCGATGTCGCCCGAGCGGTAGCCGCCTTCCAGTTCAACGCGCCAATTGGGGTTGAAGCGGTAGCCGAGACGGGCGAAGGCCGCCCAGCCCGGATTGACTTCGTACTTCCAGGTCGCGCCGGTCGTCGACGACTCAGCCTTGATGTCGTGGTCGAATTTGTAGCCGGCGTCGATTGCGCCATACCAGCCATTAGGCTCCGCCGAAGCGGCGCCGGCTGCAAGCAGCCCGACCGCGGCGACAGATGCGAGAAGTTTCAGCTTCATCTGCGTCCTCACTCAAGTAAAGAAAATGCCGAAGCCGCGCCCGGTGGCGCGACCTTCCCGAGCCGAACGAGGCCGCCGCAGAGCGGTTCCACGATTTTGCTAGGATTGTGACACTGCGGCGCCATTGCAACACAATGTCTGGCGGCGCCAATGCGAAGGAATAGAGTGATGACGATACGGTTCGACGGGCAGGTGGCGATCGTTACGGGCGCAGGCGGCGGCCTGGGCCGGGAGCACGCGCTGGCGCTGGCGGCGCGAGGCGCCAAGGTGGTGGTCAATGATCTGGGTGGTGCGCGCGACGGCTCGGGCGGATCGGCGACGGCGGCTGAGGCTGTAGTGGCCGAGATCGAGGCGGCAGGCGGCGAAGCCATCGCCAACGCCGCCTCCGTCACCGACTTCGCCGCCGTTCAGGCCATGGTCGACCAGGCCGTGGCGAAATGGGGCCGCGTCGACATCCTGGTGAACAATGCGGGCGTCCTGCGTGACAAGTCCTTCGCCAAGATGGAGCTGGACGATTTCCGCTTCGTCGTCGACGTGCACCTGATGGGGGCGGTCAACTGCACCAAGGCGGTGTGGGAGATCATGCGCCAGCAGAACTATGGCCGCATCGTCATGACCACCTCGTCGTCCGGCCTGTACGGCAACTTCGGCCAGGCCAACTATGGCGCGGCGAAGATGGCGCTGGTCGGCTTCATGCAGACCCTGGCCATCGAAGGCGGCAAGAACGACATCCGCGTCAACAGTCTGGCGCCGACCGCCCATACCCGCATGACCGAAGACCTGGGCGCCGCCCTGCCGCTGGAAGCGCTGGAGCCGTCGCTGGTCACGCCCGGTCTTCTGTATCTGGTCAGCCGCGACGCTCCGACCCGCGCCATCCTGGCCGCCGGCGCAGGCGGCTTCGAGCGCGCCTATGTGACCTTGACGCAGGGGGTTCACATCACGGGCGCCGACGCCCCGGAACAGGTCGCGGCCCAGTTCGAGGCCATCTCGAACCGCGACGCAGAGATCGTGCCGGAGATGGGCGCCGCCCAGGGCATGATCGAACTGACCAAGGCGCAGCAGGCGCACGGAGCCTGATCCAGAACAGGCGCCTTGCGTTGACGCAACGTGAGGCGCCTAAACTCTGACCTGAGGAAAGAGGTCCATTCGGACCGCACAACAAACGGCCTGAACGGCCAACAAGTACGGGCGCCAAGCCCTGGGAGTGAATCATGCGCGAAGCCGTCATCGTCTCCACCGCCCGCACGCCGATCGGCCGGGCCTATCGGGGCGCCTTCAACGACACCCAGGCGCAACAGCTGGGCGCCCACGCTGTCCGTCATGCGGTCCAGCGCGCAGGCGTCGATCCCGCCGAGATCGAGGATGTGATTCTGGGCGCGGCCCTGCAGCAGGGTTCGACCGGCACCAATGTCGCGCGCCAGATCGCTCTTGCCGCCGGCCTGCCCGCCTCCGTTCCAGGCATGAGCCTGGACCGCCAGTGCGCCTCGGGCCTGATGGGCATCGCCACAGCGGCCAAACAGGTGATCTTCGACCACCAGAAGATGGCGGTCGGCGGCGGTCTGGAATCCATCTCCCTGGTCCAGAACCAGCATATGAACCTGTATCGGATGAAGGACGAGGCGCTGCTGAAGCTGTCGCCGCACATCTATATGTCGATGCTGGAGACGGCCGAGGTGGTGTCGCGCCGCTACGGCATCTCACGCGACCGTCAGGACGAATACGCCCTGCAGTCCCAGCAGCGCACCGCCCAGGCCCAGGCCGAAGGCCGTCTGGACGCCGAGATCGTGCCGATGACCACCACCATGCTGGTGATGGACAAGGCGACCGGCCAGACCTCTTCGAAAGAAGTCACCCTGTCCAAGGACGAGGGCAACCGCGCCGACACGACCCTGGAAGGCCTGAAGGGCCTCAAGCCCGTCTTCGGCGGCGGCGAGGAGATCCAACAGGGCGAGTTCATCACCGCCGGCAACGCCAGCCAGTTGTCGGACGGCGCCTCGGCTTCGGTCATCATGGAGGCGGGCGAAGCGGTTCGCCGCAATCTGCAGCCGCTGGGCGCCTATCGCGGCATGGCCGTCGCCGGGTGCGAGCCGGACGAAATGGGCATCGGCCCGGTCTATGCCGTGCCGAAACTGCTGAAGCGCCACGGCCTGACCGTCGACGACATCGGCATCTGGGAGCTGAACGAAGCCTTCGCCTCGCAGGTCCTGTACTGCCAGGACACGCTGGGCATTCCCAACGACCGCCTGAACGTCTCGGGCGGCGCCATCTCGATCGGCCACCCCTACGGCATGTCGGGCGCGCGGATGACCGGCCACGTCCTGATCGAAGGCAAGCGTCGCGGCGCCAAATACGGCGTGGTCACCATGTGCATCGGCGGCGGCATGGGCGCGGCCGGTCTGTTCGAAATCTACTGAGAACAAGCCCCCTCAGTGGCGGAGGGGCAGCTTGCCCCCTCCGTCATCCTCGGGCTCGACCCGAGGATCGGATGCGGATCGGGCTGTGCGAGGCCGGCAACGCAATGCAGCGGAACATCCGGCCCTCGGGTCAAGCCCGAGGGTGACGCAAATCAGATCTTCTCGCTGATCTTGATCGCCGCCTTGCAGCCGATCTTGATCACGCTGGACAGCAGGCGGTAGGCGGGCGCTTCGCGGCTGCCGTGTTCGACGGCGTGGTCGTGGTGGGCCAGCTCTTCTTCGCGGAACTGGGTCAGTTCGGCGGCCAAGGCCGGGTCGCGGTCGCCGATCTCGGCGATCTGGTCGGCATAGTGTTTTTCGATGACGCTTTCGACCGCCTCGGTGCAGGCGTGGGCGGCCTTCTCACCCATCAGGGCCGTGCCTGCCCCCAGGGCCGAGGCCGCGATGCGCCACAGCGGCGTCATGACGGTGGGGCGAACCCGCCGTTCGTTCAGCAGGCGGTTGAAACGGTCCAGATGCACCGCCTCCTGATCCTGCATTTCGGACAGGTCGCGAACCATGTCGCCATGCGACTTGCGGCCTTCGAACACCGCCTTCTGGGCGCGATAGATCAGGACGGCGGCGTATTCGCCTGCATGATCGACGCGCAAGATTTCGTCCATCCGCGCCTTGTCGGCGCCGCGACCGGGACGCGGCAGGGGAATATGAGGGGCGGCTGCAGTGTCGGGCATGGCGTCAGGCCTTCTCGATACGGGGCGCGCGGGCGTCCTTGGGACGTTTGGCGGCCAGCAGGCTGAACACCGCCAGAGCCGAAACGATCACCGCGTTCCATCCCGCCATGGACAAGCCCAGCCAGCTCCAGGCCACGTCGCCGCACGAAATGACCGTGACTGACGGCCCCGTGCCCAGGGCCAGAGCGGTCAGGGCGTCCATGTCGATCGGGCCGCCCGCCCCCGCCGAACAGGTCGCAGGCAGGGCCCACCAGCCGTATTCGCCGCCCATGTGGAAGATGGCGGTGACAGCGCCGGTCGCGAACACGGCGGCCAGCAGGAAGGAGGCGATGCGCGGCGTTCCGCGGCGTCCGCCGCTGACGATGGTCCAGCCGGTGGCGAGGACCGCGATGGCCACAGCCCCCCAATAGACCTCGCGCTGCTTGAGGCACAGATTGCACGGAGCCAGATGCTCGAAATGCTCGAACGCATGGGCGGCACCCAGCATGGCGAGCGACGCCGCCAGGGCAAAGGCGGTCCACCAACGGGTCAGCAGGCGATAGGCGTCTGTCATGTTGAAGCGGTCTTACTCCGCTCAAGCGCCGCCGTCGACGTTACAGTAGTTTAAGAACCACGATCAGGGCGACGAGGGCCACGACCCCGATCCCGGCCCACAGGGCCAGACGCTTTTCGACCTGGGCCAGCATGGCAGGGCCCCAGGTTTTCAGGATCCAGGCTTCCAGGAAAAAACGCCCGCCGCGCGTCACGACCGAGGCGGCGATGAAGATCGGAAAGCTGAAGGCGGCCAGGCCCGAGGCGATGGTCACCAGCTTGTACGGGATGGGCGTCAGGCCCTTGATCAGAATGACCCACAGCCCCCATTGCTCGAACCAGGCGCGGAACTGGGCCAGACCGTCGGAATGGCCGAGGAAGCGCATGATCGCCAGCCCCACATCGGTCAGATAAAAGCCGATCGCGTATCCCAGAATCCCGCCCAGCACCGACGCGACCGTGCAGACGGCGGCGTAGAAATAAGCCTTGTCCGGCTTGGCCAGGATCATCGGCGCCAGCATCACGTCCGGCGGAATGGGGAAGAACGAGCTTTCAGCAAAGGACACCACCGCCAGGGCGGGCGTCGCATGGCGGTGGCGGGCCAGATTGAAGACGCCGTCGTAGAGCTTGCGGAGCATGGTGTTTCCCAAAGAACGTCGCCGAAGACGTTCAAAGGGGTCGATACACGGGCAAAGGCCGCACGTCATCCACGACCCTCTGTCGCAGAGGCGGCCCATCACGACCCCGTGGCCCAGCCTTGGCTCGGTCGTCATCCGCGATTAGGTTCCGCGCCAATCGGCGGCCCCATCCGGTTAAGTCCGCCACAAAACATAATGCAGGAGACGCTCCATGCACGACATGACCCAGACCGAAGCCGACAAGCTCGATCAGGAAAACCCCCTCGGCGTCGACGGTTTCGAATTCGTCGAGTTCACCGGCCCCGAACCAGAGGCCATGATTTCGCGGCTGGAAATCATGGGCTTCACCCAGACGCACGTGAACCCCAAGACCGATGTGGTGCGCCTGAAACAGGGCGACATCAGCTTCCTGGTGCACCGCTCGCCCAAGGGACAGGCCGAAGCCTTCACCAAGGACCACGGCCCGTCCGCCAACGGCATGGCCTTCCGCACCACCGACGCAAAGGCCGCCTATGAGGGCGCGCTGGCGCGGGGGGCCAACGCCGCGCAGGGCGCAAACGGCGGCGCGCTGGGCGACGACTATCCCTACATCCTGGAAGGCATCGGCGGCAGCCTGCTGTATGTCATTGACCAGTATGGCGACGGCGGGTCGCTGTACGACGCCTGGGACGAGGTCGAGGGCTGGGAAGAGGCGGAGCGCAAGAACAGCGTCGGCCTGGAGATCCTGGACCACCTGACCCACAACGTCCGCCGCGGCGAGATGCGGACATGGTCCGGCTTCTACAACTCGATCTTCAACTTCGAGGAGCAGAAGTATTTCGACATCAAGGGCAAGGCGACGGGCCTGTTTTCCCAAGCCATGATCGCGCCCGACCGCGCCATCCGCATCCCGCTGAACGAAAGCCAGGACGAGAACTCGCAAATCGAGGAGTTCATCCGTCGCTACAACGGCGAAGGCATCCAGCACATCGCCCTGACCACCGAGAACATCTTCGAGACGGTCGAGGCCATGCGCGAGCGCGGCGTGGACTTCCAGGATACGATCGAGACCTATTTCGAACTGATCGACAAACGCCTGCCCAACCACGGCGAGGACGTGGAGCGGATGCGCAAGAACCGCATCCTGATCGACGGTTCGGATGAAGAAGGCCTGCTGCTGCAGATCTTCACCCAGGACACCTTCGGCCCGATCTTCTTCGAGATCATCCAGCGCAAGGGCAATGAAGGCTTCGGCAACGGCAACTTCCAGGCCCTGTTCGATTCCATCGAACTGGACCAGATCCGCCGCGGCGTCATCAAGGTCGACGTCTGAATGCGGATGCGGCCGCCGACATGGCTGCCCTGGCTCGGCCCGGTCCTTGCGGCCGGCGCCGGCGCCCTGGCGGGCGAATACTGGCTGGGGGGCGGGTTCTGGGTGGTGCTGTTCGCCGCCCTGATCTGCGGGTTCGCGCCGATCATCGGCTATCGCGTGTGGAAGCGGCTGCACCACCGTTCCTGAGGGGGAAGATAATGAAACAGATCATGACCGCCGCCGCAGCCCTGGCGCTGTTGGCGACGCCTGCTGTCGCGCAAGAGACGCCGCGCTGGTCGCTTGCCATTCACGGCGGGGCGGGCGTGATCGAACGCGCCAGCCTGACGCCGGAACGCGACGCCGCCTATCGCGCGGGGCTGCAGGCGGCGCTGGACGCCGGTTCGGCGGTTCTGGCCCAGGGCGGTTCGTCGCTGGACGCCGTTCAGGCCGCCATCCAGTCGCTGGAGGACAACCCGCTGTTCAACGCCGGGCGCGGGGCGGTCTTCACCGCCGCCGGCAAGAATGAACTGGACGCCGCCGTGATGAACGGCGCCGATCTGACCGCAGGCGCGGTCGCCGGTCTGACGCGCACGCGCCACCCGATCGCCGCGGCGCGGGCGGTGATGGAGCAATCGCCCCATGTCATGCTGATCGGCGAGGGCGCCGAAAGCTTCGCCGCCTCGGTCGGCCTGGAGCAGGTCGATCCCGGCTTCTTCTTCACTGAAAGCCGCTGGCAGGCCCTGCTGAAGGCCCTGCGCGACAAGGGCCTGCCCCTGCCCGCCCGCCCGCAAGGCGCGCCGCCCGAGCCGACGACGCTGGGCGCCCCGGTTCCGCTGGCCTCGCTCAACGAAGCCCCGCTGGACGAACGCAAGTTCGGCACGGTCGGCGCCGTGGCCCTGGACAGTCAGGGACGATTGGCGGCGGGGACGTCGACCGGCGGCATGACCGCCAAACAGTGGGGGCGGGTGGGCGACGTGCCGGTGATCGGCGCAGGCACCTACGCCTCCAACGCCGACGGCTGTGCGGTGTCCGCCACCGGATCGGGCGAGTATTTCATCCGCGCCACCGTGGCCCGCGACATCTGCCACCGGACGGCCGAAGGCGCCTCAGTCCAGACGGCGGCCCAGGCCGAAATCGATGAAGTCGGCGCCATCGGCGGCGACGGCGGCGTCATCGTCATGGGCCGTGACGGAACCCCCGCCTTCGCCATGAACACCTCTGGCATGTACCGGGGTGCCGCCTCATCCGCCACGCCCGCCCGTGTCGCCATCTACGCCGATGAGAACTGACCCATGCCCGCCGCCGACGACGAACTGACCGTGATGGCCCAGGAAGAGCTGGATGCGGCCTGCGCCATGCCCTTCATCGAGGTGAAGAAGATCACGCCCTGGGGGGACAGTTACGAGGGGTTCGCCCCGTCCGGCCGCACGGTCGAGATCGAGCGTCGCTACATCTGGGCGGTCGAGCCCAAGGGCGGGGTCATCGTCGAGGTCGAGGTGCGCGACCGCGCCGCCCGCACCGGGGCCGAGGCCCGCGCCCTGCTGACCGCTGCCTGATCGCGCGACGGTTACCGCCGCTCAGTTTCCAAGCTTCTGAATTCGGGTTAGGCCTGACGTCATGAAACTCGCCTCGCTCAAGCACGGCCGCGACGGCCGCCTCGTGGTCGTCTCGCAGGACCTGAACTGGTTCACCGACGCCTTCCTGATCGCCCCGACCCTGCAGGCGGCGCTGGATGACTGGGAGCGCTGCGAGCCGCGCCTGCGCGCCCTGGCCGAAAGCCTGGAGCATGAGGGCGTGCCGCGCGGACGTTTCCGCGAGCACGAGGCCGCCGCCCCCCTGCCCCGCGCCTATCAGTGGGCGGATGGTTCGGCCTATGTGAACCACGTCGAGCTGGTGCGTAAGGCGCGCGGGGCCGAAATGCCCGAAAGCTTCTGGACCGATCCCCTGATGTATCAGGGCGGATCGGACGGTTTCCTGTCGCCCCGCGACGCCATTCCGTTGGCGGACGAAAGCTGGGGCTGCGACCTAGAGGCTGAGATCGTGGTCGTGACCGGCGACGTGCCGCAGGGCGCGACGCGAGAACAGGCCCTGGCCGCCATCCGCCTGGTCGGTCTGGTCAACGACGTGTCGCTGCGCAATCTGATCCCCGCTGAACTGGGCAAGGGTTTCGGCTTCGTCCAGTCCAAGCCCGCCAGCGCCCTGTCGCCCGTCTTCGTCACGCCTGAAGCGCTGGGCGATCGCTGGAAAGACGGCAAGCTGCACGGCGAACTGAGCGTTCAGCTGAACGGTCAGGACTTCGGCAAGGCCGACGCCGGGGTGGACATGACCTTCGACTTCGGAACCCTGATCGCCCACTTGGCCAAGACCCGTTCGCTGGGCGCCGGAACCCTCATCGGCTCTGGCACGGTGTCGAACAAGGACGCCGACGGCGGCCCCGGCAAGCCGGTGTCCGAAGGCGGACTGGGCTATAGCTGCATCGCCGAGGTGCGCACGGTCGAGACCATCCTGCGGGGCAAGGTCGAGACGCCCTTCCTAAAGCATGGCGACACGGTGCGGATCGAAATGCTGGACGGCCGCCACTCCATCTTCGGCGCCATCGAACAGACGGTTCAGCCGCTTTCGCACGACGCCTGACAGGTATAGCGTCCCGGTTCGGGCCCGATCAGCAACAGGGCCGGGACACCCTTCATGACGCAACAACAACTGATCCCCCTGGCCGTCATCCCTGTGGTGCTGGTCCTGGTTCTGCTGCGCAATCGCCGCAAGCGCGTGCTGAGGCCGCAGTATCTCTGGGTCATGCCCGCGATCGTCGTGCCCTTGATCTGCGCCGGAATGTGGGCGACGACCCAGCACCCCCAGTTCGGTCCCCTGGCCTATGTCGCCTTCATCGCCGCCCTGGTCCTGGGCGCGGCGGCGGGATGGTGGCGCGGCAAGACCATCACCATCGAAAAAGAACCCGATGGTTCATTGAAGGCCCAGGCCTCGCCCCTGGGGCTGGTGCTGATCGTCGGCCTGCTGGCCGCGCGCACCGGCTTGCGTGAAGTCATGCAGGAAAACGCCGCCGCCTGGCATCTGGACGCCGTCGTCATCACCGACGCCTTCATGATCTTCGCCATCGGTTTGATCGTGGCGCAACGGCTTGAGATGTACCTGCGCGCGCGCCGGGTTCTGGCGGGCGGAACCGACGAACACGTCGAAGTCGCCGCCTGAGTTTCATTGAGCGGCAGGCGGTGGTTGAAAACCCCGTTGCGTCCCTGTAGGAGCGAGCCCTGCTCACGCCTGTGCGGGTGTGGTGAAACTGGTAGACGCGCTGGATTCAAAATCCAGTTCCGAAAGGAGTGTCGGTTCGATTCCGACCACCCGCACCAAAGGCCCGGCTCCCGGCCATGGATCGACTTTCAGCGCTCGCCGCGCTAGGTCCGCCGCGCCCAAGGATCGAACATGTCGACACTGACCCTGCCTGAAGAGGCGGCGCGCCGCCGCACCTTCGCCATCATCGCCCACCCGGACGCCGGCAAGACCACCCTGACCGAGCATATCCTGCTGGCGGGCGGCGCCATCCGTGCGGCGGGCGCCGTGCGGGCGCGGGGCGAGAACCGCCGCACGCGCTCCGACTGGATGAAGATCGAAAAGGAACGGGGCATCTCCGTCAGCGCCTCGGTCATGACGTTCGAGCACGACGGCAAGATGTTCAACCTGCTGGACACGCCCGGGCACGAAGACTTTTCGGAAGACACCTATCGCACCCTGACCGCCGCCGACTGCGCCATCATGGTGCTGGACGCCGCCAAGGGCATCGAGCCGCAGACGCTGAAACTGTTCGAGGTCTGCCGCCTGCGCGACATTCCGATCATCACCTTCATCAATAAGCTGGACCGCGAAGCCCAGGACCCGATGGCCCTGCTGGACGACATCGCCAGCCGCCTGCAGCTTGATCCCGCCCCGATCTGGTGGCCCGCCGAGAGCGGCAACCGCCTGCGCGGCATGGTCGAGGTCGGCACCGGCCGGTTCCAGCCCTACACCCGCAAGATCGCCGGTTCCGCCGAAGACCCCGGCCACCCCGACGCCCTGCCGCTGGATCAGGCGGCCCAGTATTTCGAGGCGGGCGAACAGGACGCCTTGGCCGAGGCTGTTGAACTGGTCGAGGGCGGCTATCCGGCGTTTGACCGCCAGTCCTTCCTCGAAGGCCACCTGACGCCGGTGCTGTGGGGCTCGGCCCTGCGCCACTTCGGCATCGACGAACTGCTGAAGGCCATCGGCGACTGGGCCCCGGCGCCCAAGGTCATGAAGGCCAAGAAGGAATCTCCGCCCGAAACCCGCAACGCCCCCGCCCCCGTCGACACCACGGTCGAGCCGGGCTCGAACGAAGTGACCGGCTTCGTCTTCAAGGTCCAGGCCAATATGGATCCGAACCACCGCGACCGGATCGCCATGTTCCGCATGGCCTCAGGCGCCTTCAAGCGCGGCATGAAGCTGAAGGTGCAGAACACCGGCAAGTCCCTGTCGGTCAATGCGCCCATCATGTTCTTCGCCAGCGACCGCGAATTGGCCGACGACGCCTTTGCGGGCGATGTGATCGGCATTCCGAACCATGGCGTGCTGCGCGTCGGCGACAGCCTGTCGGAAAGCGGCGTGGTGCGCTTTGCGGGCCTGCCGAACTTTGCGCCGGAAATCCTGCAGCGCGTGCGCGTCAAGGATCCGCTGAAGGCCAAGCACCTGAAGAAGGCGCTGGAAGGTCTGGCCGAAGAAGGCGTGACCCAGTTGTTCCGTCCCGAGATCGGCGCGGACTTCATCGTCGGCGCCGTCGGCCAGCTGCAGTTCGAGGTCATGGCCGACCGCTTGGGCGAGGAATACGGTCTGGACGTCATCTTTGAGCCCAGCCCCTACGCCGAGGCCCGCTGGGTGGGCGGCGCAGACACGGACGTCGAGGACTTCTCGGGCAAATACCGCCCGCAGATGGCGCGCGACATCGACCAGGCCCCCGTCTTCCTGGCCAAGTCCAGCTGGGAGACAGGCTATGTCAGCGAACGTTTCCCCAAGATCGCCTTCACCAAGACCAAGGAACGCGGTTAAGGCTGCGCTTGCGTCTTTTCAGCGCCGCATCGACGTGGTCAGATGCTGACGACGCCCATGCGTCGCGGAGCCCTTTGATGTTCGCCACCCTGGCCTTCGCCAGCCTGATGCTCATGCAGCAGACCACGGCCAACCTCGTCCCCTACGAGGAAGCCGTGCGTTGCGCCGGACTGACACAGGCCGCGTCGGAGCTGGAAGGCGGCGAAAGCGATGAAGGCGGCAAACTGTATGATGCGGCTCTCTATTGGTCGCTAACCGCCATCCAGGCGGCGACGGCGGCGGGCAAGCCGGGCCGCACGGCCGACGCCGACCAGACCCGCGCCCGTATCGAGGCGGTGCGCCAGCTGAACGCCGACGCCCCGGCCGCGCGGGCGGCCCTGCAACGCTGCCTGCATCGCACGCCGAATCTGGACTAACCGCGTTCGATCCGAAACGTTCCACAACAAGCTGAGCCGAACCCGCCGTGCGGCGCTGCGTTTGCTAGTCATCCAGTCGGGACGTCTTCTGCGTCCCGAAGCGGGATTTCAGAGGCATCCAGCGCATGTTCGAATTCGGCCGGGACCTGAGAAAGCTGTTCGCGCAGGCGCGTGAAAGCGAGGACCTGGGCTGGGTCGAACTGATCAGCGTCGATCTGCTGCAGGTCGAGGCCCGGCGTGAGTCCATTGATGCGGGCCGCGTCTCCTGCCCTCAGCCGTTCGAGACCGAACATCGCGCCGCCGCCCTGTGGCGCGACCACGCCCGCCGTTCCGGCGCCCTCGACAGCCTGGACCGCGCCGACCGAGCCGCAGACAGCCTGACCCGCACCGCCGTGGGCGAAGACCAGACCGCCCTGGCCGCCCTTGATGCAGCTCTGGCCCTGATCCTGAGATTTGACCTGTGCGGCGAGCCGGACCGCCTGCAGCAGGCCATGGCCGCCCTGACCCGCGCGGGACGCCCGCGCCGCCATCGCATCGCCTCCGACCTGGCCGTCGTCCACGCCCGGATCAAGGCGCGCCAGGCGCGTCTCAGCGGTCTTGTGACCGACCTGATGGACGCCTCCGCCTTGATGGACGCCGCCCTGCATGGGGCAGGCGGCGATGATGTCGAATTGCGCATGGACCGGGCCGTGCTGGCCCTGGATGCGGGGGTCGTTCAGCGCGACGCGCGCCTGCTGGATCAGGCCGGACGTGATCTGGGCGCCCTTGTCGAGGCGGCCTCGCCGGACCACCGCCCCCTGACCCGCGCGCGCGCCCTGGCCCTGTGCGGCGCCGGCCTGTCGGCCCTGGCCGCCGTTGCTGGCCACGCCGAGGCCCACGCCCAGGGCCGCACGATGTTCGACGCGGCAGCGGATCAGTTCACGCCGGACCACAGCCCGCTGGACTGGGCGGCCATTCAGGTGGTGCGCGCGGGCGAGGAGGCCTTGCCGCTGATGATCCTGTCCCACGCTGAGGCTCTGACCCAGGGGCAGGGGCTGGTGATCGGCGCCCTCGCGCGGGAACGCCGCATCGCACGGGAAGTCGCCCTGGCCGAGGCGGTGCGCAATCTGCCCGCCCTGGAGCTTCTGGAGCAGCGGCTGCGCGCCCGCCTGGCCCACGCCCAGCCGCTGGACTGGGCCGCCGACCAGATCGGCATGGCCGCCATCGGCCTGGCGCGACGCCGTCTGGGCGATGCGCAGCCGAGCGGGCTGGGACTGATCCTGTCCGAAGCCGCCGTCACGGCTCAGGAAATGGGCGTGCCCGTCCTGGCTCAGCGAGCCGAGAGTCTGAAGCCGCGTTTCGTCGCCTGATCAGCCGCCGATGGCGACGAACGGACCGTTCAGAAAACGCGGCTTGCCATAGCGGAATCTCTGACCGTCTTCGGCCAGAACCCGTCCGCCCGCCGCCTCCAGCACCGCCTGCCCTGCCGCCGTGTCCCATTCCGAAGTCGGGCCGGTGCGCGGATAGGCGTCGAAACGCCCCTCGGCGATCAGGCAGAATTTCAGCGACGAGTCCGTGCCCTGCCAATGGGTGCACCCGTGGCGGGCGGCCAGGCGCGTCGCCTCTTCATCGGTGATGCTGTGGCTGAGCAGGGCCACGCCCTCCTGGGGCCGGTCGCGCACCGCGATGGGCCGCCATTCCGCACCGGCATGGGCCTCGCCCTCATGCACCGCGCCGTACTGACGACGCAGGGCGCCGCCGCCGGGGCGGTCGCTGCGCCAGGTCGTTTCGCTGGCGGGGGCGGTGACGACGCCCGCGACAGGATATCCCTCGTGGATCAGGGCGATGTTGACGGTGAAGGCCTCGCCGCCGCGCACAAAGCCGCGCGTGCCGTCCAGCGGGTCAATCAGCCAGAACCAGTCGTCGGTCTGGGTCGGCGCGCCGTCCGCCGCCACCGCCTCTTCCGCCACCGTCTGCACGCCGGGATAGAGGGCGGCCAGCCGTTCCAGGATCAGGGCCTCGGCCGCACGATCCGCCTGGGTCACCGGGCTGTCGTCCGACTTGGTCTCGACCGCCGTGCCGCTGCGCCAGAAGGGCAGGATGAGGCGCGCCGCCTCTTCGGCGATCTCAGCCAGTTTCAGGGTCAGGTCGCCGGACTGCAGATCACGGTCGAGGATCGGGAGCGAGGAGGTCGTCATCACGTCTTTGGATAGACCATCCCGAAGGTTCCATGAACCGGCAAATCACGTCAGCCTGATGCGCCAGACGAATCCTGACCCGAGTGCTGCAGACGCCATGACCGACACCGACGCCGAAGCCCCGCTCGATCTGCCCGTGGACGGGACGGAACTGGCGACCTACATCGCCGCCAAACTGTGCCACGACTTCATCAGCCCGTCGGGCGCCATCGTCTCGGGCCTGGACCTGCTGGACGATCCGTCGGCGCAGGACATGCGCGACGACGCCCTGGCCCTGATCGCCCAGAGCGCGCGCAAGATGGTCGCCCTGGTTCATTTCGCCCGCGTGGCCTTCGGCGCCGCCACCACCAGCGAACGGTTCACCGCCCGCGAACTGCAGGCCCTGGTCGTCGGCGTGACCGAGGGCGGACGGGCGACCCTGGATTGGCGCGTGGCGGAGGGCGAGTTCACCAAGCCCCAGGCCCGCGCCTTGATCAATCTGGCCTATCTGACGGTCGGCGCCCTGCCGATGGGCGGAAACGCGGTGATCGAAGCCCGCGTCGAGAACGGCGCCCTGCACCTGAACGGCCACGCCGACGGCGCGCGCGCGCGATTGAAACCCGAAGCCCTGACCGGCCTGAACGGCCTGCGTCTGAGCGAAGGTCTGGCGGGGCAGTGGATCCAGCCCTACTGGCTGTGGCTGACCGTGACGGAGGGGGGCGGTCGCCTGACCACGACGGTCGAGGACGGCCGGGTCGTGCTGGCGGCGGTCATGCCGGTTTGACCGACATACCAACGACTCATTAACTGGCGTCAGCCATAGTTGGTGCGAGGGAATCGGGTAAAGACGAACGCCCGCCAGGAGTCCTGTCTTGTCCGTCAGCACGTGTCTCATCGTCGATGACAGCCGCATCATCCGCAAGGTCGCGCGCCGCATCGTCGAAGGCCTCGGCTACGAGGTCGATGAAGCCGCCGACGGCGCCGAAGCCCTGGCCTATTGCACCAGCGCCCTGCCCGACGTTCTGTTGATCGACTGGAACATGCCGGTGATGGACGGGCTCAGCTTCCTGCGCCGGATGCGCGCCCTGCCCGGCGGCGACCGGCCCAAGGCCCTGTTCTGCTCCGTCGAAACCCGGCCCGAAAAGATCGCCGAAGCCCTGGCTGCGGGCGCCGACGACTATGTCATGAAGCCGTTCGACGGCGACATCCTGCAGTCCAAACTGTCGGAGGTCGGAGCGATCGCCGCATGACGCCAGACGACTTCGACAAGCTGCAGACTTTGCTCGCCACGCGCGCCGGTTATCGACTGGCGCGCGACCGCATCCATCTGGCCGAACACCGGCTGGGTCCGATTGCGCGCCGCGAAGGCTACGCCAATGTCGAGGCCCTGCTGGCCAATCTGTGGGCACAGCCCGTGGCGTCGCTGGCCTGGGCGGTGATCGAATGCCTGCTGAACCCCGAGACCTGGTTCCGCCGCGACCGCACGCCCTTCAATGTGCTGGAGAAGGAACTGCTTCCCGCCCTGGCCCAGGCGCGTGCTGACGGCCGCGTCCGCATCTGGTCGGCCGGCTGTTCAACCGGACAGGAAGCCTGGTCCATCGCCATGGCGGGCAAGGCGGCGGGCGCGCATGTCGAGGTGATCGGCACCGACCTGGCCCAGCGGGCGGTCGAAAAGGCTCGTTCGCGCATCTATTCAGGCTTCGAGGTCCAGCGCGGCCTGACCGCCCACGCCATGCTGCGCTGGTTCGAACCGGCCGAGGATCAATGGCGGGTGCGCGACGAACTGGCTGAAAAGGTGCGGTTCGGACGCTCCAACCTGCTGGACGAACCCACCGACGATGTGCGTTTCGACGTCATCTTCTGCCGCAATGTCATCACGGACATGGAGCCGCAACGTCGCGCCCGCGTGCTGGATGGGCTGGAGCGGCGGCTGGTCGACGACGGCTGCCTGTTCCTGGGCGTGGACGAGCGCCTGGAGGGCGAGACCGTCGCTTTCAGGCCCGTCAACGGGCGCAAGGGCCTGTATGTGAAGGCACCCTCGTCCCTTCGCCGCGCGGCCTGATTGCAAGGCCGCTCTTGCACAAGAGGCCGGTTCGGGGCTGAAGTACGTCGTTTGGGCATCGGGGGGTGACTATGCGGCTGGTCTTGCTTTTAGCGTCCCTGGCAGCCGCCTTTGGTCTGGCGGTTCTGACCAGTCAGACGCCCAAACCCGCTCCCGCCCTGTCGCCCGCCACTGAGTTTTCCGCCGTCCGCGCCATGACGGACGTGCGGCATATCGCCCGTGCGCCCCACCCCATCGGCTCCATCGAACATGCCCGAGTGCAGGCCTATCTGTTGGGCAGGCTGACCGACCTGGGCCTGACGCCCAGCCTGCAGTCCGGCGCCCTGTCGCCCGCCGCCATCAGCCGCATCGAAAAGCGCGGCGACAATGCTGCGGGGCTGCTGGCCGTCAATCTGGTCGGGGTTCTGCCCGGACGTCGCCCTGAACTGCCCGCCGTCCTGATGATGGCCCATTACGACAGCGTGCCGGGATCGCCCGGCGCCGCCGACGACGCCTCGGGCGTGGCCGCCATTCTGGAAGCCGTGCAGGCGATCAAGGCGCGGGGTCCGGCGGACCGGACCCTGATCGTGCTGCTGACGGACGCCGAAGAACTGAACCTGGACGGCGCGCGCGCTTTCTTCAGCGAGCACCCGCTGCGCGACCGGGTCGGGATGGTGGTCAATCTGGAGGCGCGCGGCGGCGGCGGGCGGGCCATGATGTTCGAGACCGGCCCCGGCAACGCTCAGACCATTTCCCAGTTCGCCCGTGCGACCAAAGACGCGACCGGCGGCCCGTCCAGCAACGCCCTGACGGTCTTCGTCTATCGTCTGATGCCCAACGGCACCGACATGACCATCGCGGTCAATCGTGGGATTGCAGGCGTGAACCTGGCCTTCATCGGCAGGCCGGACCAGTATCATGCGCCCACCTCGACGCCAGACGCGCTGGATCAGGGCAGCCTGCAGCATATCGGCTCGCTGGCGCTGGAGGCGACCGACGGCTTCCTGCGCGCGCCCGCACTGCCCAAGGCGACTTACAACGCCGTCTATGCCGATGTGTTCGGCCTGGCCGTGCTGCGTCATCCGCCTGTCGTCGGCTGGCTGCTGCTGGGTCTGGCGGCCCTGCTGACCGGGTTCGCAGGCTGGGGCGCGCGACACGCGACGGGCCTCAGCCGCGCGTCGGTGCTCAAGGGCGTGACGGGCGGGGTCTGGCTGCTGGCCAGCGGCGTCGTCCTGGCCCAGGCGGTGCGGGTTCTGGCCGGGCCGATCGGCAAACAGATCGACACGCCCGAACTGTATTACACCCTGCTGCGCCGCCTGCCGTGGATGGAGGCGGGGGCCGGGCTGGCGGTGACAGCCGCCGTCCTGATCCTGTTCGCCGGACGGGCCCTGGTCGGACGTCGGCTGCTGGCGCTGGTTCTCGTTCTGGCGGCGGTTCTGGCCCTGGCGCTGGGCGGCCTGAACCCCATTGTCGCGGGCGCCGCCGTGATCGCCGTCATCCTGACGCTATGGCCCAGGGGCGAGGATGAGACGACATGGGGCGGCTGGCTGGGCCTGATCATCGTGGTCCTGGCGCTGGGCCTCGTCACGCAGATTTTGGCGCCGGAAGCCGCCTTCCTGTTCATCTGGCCCGGTCTGGCCGCCGCCCTCGCCGCCGCCGCGACCGTCCTGATCAGCGCGCGGCTGGCGGGCTGGACCGCGCTGATCCCATCGGTTGTCGTCACACTGATCGTTGGCGGCTGGCTGTTGGCGCAGGCGCACGGCGTGTTTCTGGGCATCGGCATGGACCTGCCCGGCGCGTTGGCTCTGTTCGGCCTGCTGATCGCCATGCTGGCGCGGCCCTTGACGCCGGTTCAACCGCTCCGAGCCCGCACGCTGGCAATCATCGGCGCAGTCAGCCTGATCCTGGGCGGCGGCCTGTCGCTGGCGGCCCAGTCCGCTCAACCCCATCCTGACCCCGTCCAATCCACCTTGACCAAGCCGAGCTGAAACCGCGTGCATCACGACCACATCAGCCTGTTCGCCGCCGTCGCCGTCGCCGTCGCGATTCTGGGCGCCTGGACGGCTCTGGACCTGTTCGGCCGGATGCGGGCGCACCTGGGCTCGGCGCGGCTCAAATGGCTGGGCGTCGCCGCCCTGGTGCTGGGCATCAGCATCTGGTCGATGCATTTCATCGCCATGCTGGGCTTCGATCCCGGCTCCCCCGTCTCCTACGAAGTTGGATTGACGTTCGTCTCCTTCCTGCTGGCCGTGGCGGGAACCGGCGTCGCCTTCCTCACCGCCAGCCGACCGGGGTCAAAGCGTTACGTCCTGCCTGCGGGCGGTCTGCTGATGGGGCTGTCGATCGTGGCCATGCATTATGTCGGCATGGCCGCCGTGCGCACGACCGCGACCCTGGGCTATCGGCCAGCCTTGGTCGCCCTGTCCGTCCTGATCGCCGTGGTGGCCTCGACAGCGGCCCTTGCAGCGGCGCGGCGCGAACGCAGTCAGGGCTGGCGCGCCCTGGCCGCCGTGATCCTGGGTCTGGCCATCGCCTCCATGCACTATACCGGCATGGCCGCTGTCATCCTGGCCCCCGCCTCACACGTCCCCCACGCCGGAGGCGCGTCTCCGGTCGCCCTGGCGGCGGCGGTCACAGCCGGATGCGTCATCATACTGTTCCTGGCGCTGGGGGCCTCGATCCTGGATCAGAGGACCAATGTCCTGTCCGCCATTGATGCAGGCGGCGTCGGCTTCTGGGAGGCCGCCCTGCCTCTGCGCTCTCCCATCCTGTCGGATCGGGCCCGCGAAATCCTGTCGATTCCGCGCGATGCGCGGCTTGGCCCCACCGAGATCGGCGACCGTCTGTCGCCCGAGGACCTTCCTTTCCACCTGGCCGCGCTGGCGCGAGCCATGGCGGGTGAAGCCGATTATGATCAGGAATGGCGTCTGGCGGGCACAGACCGCTGGTTCCACCTGCGCGGACGCCTGATCCGCAGTCGGTCGGGCCGCCCCATGCGGATGTCGGGCGTCATCACCGACATCACCGACCGACGTCAGGCCTATCAGGCCCTGGCCGACAGCGAACGCCAGCAGCGCATCCTGATCAACGAGCTGAATCACCGGGTGAAGAACACCCTGGCCACGGTCCAGTCCATCGCCCGTCAGACCGCGCGCCGGACCCCGGACATCAAGATGTTCACCACCCTGTTCGAGGCGCGGCTTCTGGCCCTGTCCAACACCCAGAACCTGCTGACGGCGGGGAACTGGGAATGGGTCGATCTGCGCGAACTGCTGGTGCAGGAACTGGCGCCCTATGCCGACGAACAGGTCTATCTGAGCGGCCCATCCGTCAGCCTCAATCCGCTGCAGACGCAAGGCCTGGGCATGGCGTTTCACGAACTGGCGGTGAACGCCGCCAAATATGGCGCCCTGTCGGCGGCGGGCGGCTTGGTCCGCGTCGACTGGTCGGTCGATAAAGGCGTCCTGCTGCTGGATTGGGTCGAAAGCGGCGGTCCCGCCGTCCGCTCGCCAGAACGTCGCGGCTTCGGCTCAGACCTGATCGATTCCACCATCAACCGCTCGCTGAACGGATCTGCGGCCCTGGCCTATCCGCCCGAGGGCTTCGCCTTCAGCCTGCGCCTGCCGCTGGGCGAAACGTCAGAATCGGTCGCCTGATCCCCAGGTTCTCGAACTTCAAAAAGAGAACATCTTGTGAACCGGAACAAACCGTGCACATAGTCAGCCTCACTTAACGGGGGCGGGTCCATGGCGGGTCTCTCCCAAGCTTCTGACGGGAATCATGGCAAGGGAGACGAAGGCAATGGCACAGGCGGCTTTGAAACTGGTGGGCAAAGAAGACGGCGACAAACAACGCGCTCTTGAGGCGGCGATCGCGCAGATCGATCGCGCCTTCGGCAAGGGCTCGGTGATGAAACTCGGCAAGGCCGGCGTGGTGAACGAGATCGAGAGCGTCTCGACCGGCTCGCTGGGTCTGGACATGGCGCTGGGCATCGGCGGCCTGCCTGTCGGGCGGGTGATCGAGGTGTTCGGCCCCGAATCCTCGGGCAAGACGACCCTGGCCCTGCACACGGTGGCGGAAGTCCAGAAGAAGGGCGGCGTCGCCGCCTTCGTGGACGCCGAACACGCGCTGGACCCCGTCTATGCCCAGAAGCTGGGCGTCAATCTGGATGATCTTCTGGTGTCGCAGCCCGACACGGGCGAGCAGGCGCTGGAGATCGTGGACACGCTGGTGCGTTCGGGCGCCGTGGACATCGTGGTGGTCGACTCGGTCGCCGCCCTGACCCCGCGCGCTGAAATCGAAGGCGAGATGGGCGACAGCCTGCCGGGTCTTCAGGCCCGTCTGATGAGCCAGGCGCTGCGCAAGCTGACCGCCTCGATCTCCAAGTCGAAATGCATCGTCCTGTTCATCAACCAGATCCGTCACAAGATCGGCGTCATGTACGGTTCGCCGGAAACCACGACGGGCGGCAATGCGCTGAAGTTCTACGCCTCGGTGCGACTGGACATCCGCCGCACCGGCGCGATCAAGAACCGCGATGAGGTGGTCGGCAACACCACCCGCGTCAAGGTGGTCAAGAACAAGGTCGCCCCGCCGTTCCGCGAGGTCATCTTCGACATCATGTACGGCGAAGGCATCTCCAAGCTGGGCGAGGTCATCGACCTGGGCGTCAAGGCGGGCGTGATCGAGAAGGCGGGCAGCTGGTTCAGCTACGATTCAACCCGCATCGGCCAGGGCCGCGAGAATGTGCGCGAGTTCCTGAAACAGAACCCCGACATCGCCGCCTCCATCGAAAAGGCGGTTCGCGCCTCCACCAACAAGATTGCCGACGAGCTACTGGGCACGCCCGAACCGGACGAAGGCCAGGACCTGGAAGGCTAAGCACCGCTCCGTCGGTCCCTGCGACCCGCCACCCGACCCCGTGGGGTCGGCGGAGCCGGCCCGCCCGATCTCGCATCGGGCGGGCCTTTCTTATTCTACGCCCTGCCCCTTGAGCCCGCGTCCCGGCGCGCCATATTCCCGCCTTACAGAACCGGGGCCACTGTCGCCGGTCCAGGAGCATCGATGCCCGCCATCGCCCCCGTCATCGCCATCGAAGGTCTGACCAAGACCTATAAATCCGGCCATCAGGCGCTGAAACGCGTCGATCTGAACATCAACAAGGGTGAGATCTTCGCCCTGCTGGGTCCGAACGGCGCGGGCAAGACCACGTTAATCTCCATCGTCTGCGGCATCGTCACCCCCACGACAGGCGTCGTCACCGCCGACGGCCATGACATTCAGACCGATTTCCGCGCCGCCCGCACCAAGATCGGACTGGTGCCGCAGGAACTGACCACGGACGCCTTCGAGACGGTCATGGCCACCGTCACCTTCAGCCGCGGCCTGTTCGGCAAGTCGCCGAACCCGGCGTTCATCGAGCAACTGCTGAAAGACCTGACCCTGTGGGACAAGCGCGACGCCAAGCTGCGCACCCTGTCAGGCGGGATGAAGCGCCGGGTGATGATCGCCAAGGCCCTGAGCCATGAGCCGGACATCCTGTTCCTGGACGAGCCCAGCGCAGGCGTCGACGTCGAACTGCGTCGCGACATGTGGGTCATGGTGCGGCGCCTGCGCGAACGCGGCGTCACCATCATCCTGACCACCCACTATATCGAAGAGGCCGAGGAGATGGCCGACCGGGTGGGCGTCATCCTGAAGGGCGAACTGATCCTGGTCGAGGAAAAGACCGCCCTGATGAAGAAACTGGGCAAGAAGACCCTGACCCTGAACCTGACCGAGCCCCTGACCGCCATTCCCGCCGACCTGTCCGACTGGGGCCTCACGCTCAAGACCGACGGGGGCGAGCTGGAATACAGTTTCGACGCCAACGCCGACGACACCGGCGTGCCCTCCCTGATCCGTCGGCTGGAAGCGCTGAACATCGGCTTCAAGGATCTGAACACCCGCCAGAGCTCGCTGGAAGACATCTTCGTCAGCCTGGTCCACACGAACGGAACCGCCGCATGACCTTCAACGGATACGGCGTCTGGGCCATCTATCGCTTCGAAATGGCGCGGGCGCTGCGCACCATCTGGCAAAGCATCGTCACCCCCGTAATCACGACGGCCCTATATTTCGTGGTTTTCGGCGGCGCCATCGGGAGCCGGATGCAGGAGGTCGGCGGCGTGCCCTATGGCGCCTTCATCGTGCCAGGCCTGATCATGCTCAGCCTGTTCACCCAGTCGATCTTCAATGCCTCCTTCGGCATCTATTTCCCCAAATTCACCGGCACCATCTACGAGATCCTGTCCGCGCCCGTCTCCTCGCTGGAGATCGTCCTGGCCTATGTCGGGGCCGCGGCGACCAAGTCGGCGGTTCTGGGCCTGATCATCCTGGCGACGGCGTCCTTCTTCGTGCCGCTGCAGATTCTGCATCCTTTCTGGATGATGGCCTTCCTGATCCTGATTTCGGTGACCTTCAGCCTGTTCGGCTTCATCATCGGGGTCTGGGCCGACGGGTTTGAGCAGCTTCAGATGATCCCGATGCTGATCGTCACCCCCCTGACCTTCCTGGGCGGCGCCTTCTACTCCATCGACATGCTGCCGGAGGGCTGGCGCACGGTGACCCTGTTCAATCCGATCGTCTATCTGATCTCTGGATTCCGCTGGGCCTTCTATGGTCAGGGCGATGTGTCCATCGGCGTCAGCCTGACGGCGACCCTGGGCTTTTTCGCCCTCTGCCTTGCCATTGTGATGTGGATGTTCAAGACCGGATATCGGCTCAAGAACTGAACCGTCACGAAACCGGCCAGATCGCCAGCGAATAGAAGACCATGTCCGACGATCAGAAGACCCCGTCGCCGGGATCGGCGCCCGCCCAGCCTGAGCCGTTCGAGCGCAAGCCCGCGCAGTGGGGACGGATGCCCGCGACCACCTTCCACGTCGGGCCGGTGCCGATCGCGCCCAATCCGCTGGATCGTCTGCCCAATCCGCCGCCCCGCAAGGCTCCGGCTCAAGGTCAGGCGGCAGCTGGGACGCAGGGATCGGGACAGGGCTTCTCACCCGCCGAAGGACGCGCCCCGGTTCGTCCGGCTGCACCTGCCCCGGCGCAACGCCCCGGCGGCATTCTGTCGGGATCGCTGATTCCGCAGGCGCGCCCTGCCACGGCGCCAGCGACGCCGTCGAAACCGGAAGCCGCCGCCGCTGCGCCTGACCTGACCGTGCGGCCCCTGCCCGGCGCCGAGACTGCGCCCGTTTCGCCACCCCGGCCCGATCCCGCGCCTGCCGCTCAGGTTCAGCCTGAACCCGCCGCCCCCGTCATGGTCGCGGAAACGCCGCCTGTGATCGAGGTCGCGCCTATCGCGCCCCAGCTTGCATCACCCCGTCAGGCGGCATCCCGTCAATCAGCCTCACGACTGCCCCTGCTGATCGGCGCCGGGGCCGCAGCGGTTGTGATCATCGGCGGCGGCCTGTGGTTCGCCCTGCGTTCGCAGCCCTCTGCCGAAGCTCCGCCGGTTACAACGCCCGAAGCCGCCGCGCCCGTCAGCACACCGCCCGCCGCACCGACGCCTGAACCCCAACAGGCTGCAACGCCTGAACCGGCGCCGGTCGCAGCCGCACCCGTCGCGCCTCGCCCACAACAGACAACCACGCCGCCGCCTGCCCGCGCGACGACGCCTGCGCCCGCGGCCCGGCCTGCGCCGACACCCGCCCAGCCGCGCCCGACGATCGCGCCCGCTCCAGCGGCCTCGACGCCTGCCCCGGTTCCGTCTGCGACGGTCGAGCCGCCTCCCGTCGTGGTGGTTCCTCAGGGCCCGGCGCCGACGCCCGCGCGTCCGGCGCAGACCGATCCAAACGCGCCCATCGTCACGCGGCCCCAGCGCCTCGACTGAGCCGCAGCCTGGTCAGGCGGTGCGGATGATCCCGCCCGCAGCGGTCACCGGCCAGGGCGTCAGCCGCCCGCCCGCGCACGGACCGCCCGTGCATTCGCCGGTCAGCGGCTCGAACACCGCGCCGTGCCAGCCGCACAGGATCAGCGAACCGTCCGGCGTCAGATAGCGGTCCAGTTCGACCGCAATGGGGAATCCGGCGTGCGGGCAGCGGTCGACCCAGCCTGCGACAGCCCCATTCTTCCTGACCACGAAGCCGTGGAAGAAGGCCTCGCCGATCTGGAGCACAAAGCCGCGGGATCCGGGGTCGGCGATGTCGGTCTCGACGCACAGGGGCACGCCGGGCGGCGTCTTCCAGACCCGCTTACGCTCGGCCGGTTCGGGCGTATCGCTCAAACCCGCTCGGCCTTAAGAGGGCGCGACAACAGGGTCTCGATGGCGCCGTCCACCGTGGTTTCACCCGCCAGCAGGGCGGCCGTGACCTCGGCGATGGGCATCTCCACGCCCAGACGCGCGGCCAGTTCGCGCACAGCAGGCGCGCTTTCGTAGCCTTCGGCCACCGACCGTTTGCCCGCCAGCGCCTGTTCCACCGTCTGCCCCTGGCCCAGGGCCAGACCCAGGCTCATGTTGCGCGACTGCGGGCTGGAGCACGTCAGGACCAGATCACCCAGACCGCACAGGCCGGCCACCGTCTCGGCCTCGCCGCCCAGGGCCACGGCCAGGCGCGTCATTTCCGCAAAGCCGCGCGTGATCACCGCCGCATGGGCGCTGCGGCCCAGTTGACGGCCTTCGACGATGCCGCAAGCGATGGCCAGAACATTCTTCAGCGCGCCGCCCGCCTCGGCCCCGATCAGGTCCTTGGCCAGATAGGGCCTGAATCCCGGCGCCGACAGGGTGTTCAACAGGGCCTCGCCCAGCGCATCATCCGCACAGGCCAGGGTAACGGCGGACGGCAGGCCGCGCGCGACCTCGCCCGCAAAACTGGGGCCGGACAACACGGCGGCGGGCGCATCAGGCAGGGTTTCCGCCAACACATCCGTCATCAGCTTCAGCGTGCCGCGCTCGATCCCCTTGGCGCACAGCACGATCGGCACGCCTGCCCGCACATGGGGGGCGAAGGCGGTCAGGGTGGCGCGCATATGCTGGGCGGGCGGCACGGCCAGGATCACGTCGCACACGGCCAGATCCGCCAGGTCGCTGGTCGCGCGGATGCCGGGGTGCAGCTCTACGCCCGGCAGGAAGGCTTCGTTGACGCGCCGTGCGGCGATGCTTTCGATCACCTCGGCCTCGCGGGCCTGCAGGATCACATCCAGCCCGCCGCGCGCACAGACCTGCGCAAGGGCCGTGCCCCATGCGCCCGCGCCGATCACCCCTGCCGTGCGAAATTCCATGCGCCCTCCCAAGGCATTGCGCCGGTTCATGCTTTTGCGCCCTTGCGCCCCGGCTTGTGCGAAGGATCGGACAGGGCGCGCGCTTCGTCCAGCGGCCATCTTGGCCGTGCGATCACATCCACGTCGTTGGTCAGGCCCAGAGCCAGTCTTTCCGCCCCCGCCAGGGCGATCATGGCCGCATTATCGGTGCAATAGGCCATGGGCGGCGCCAGAAACTCAAAACCATGCCGGGCGGCCGTGGCCTCCAGGGTGGCGCGAATCGTCTTGTTGGCGGCCACCCCGCCCGCAACCACGAACAGCCGATGCGGATGTTCAGCGGCATAGGCGGCCAGAGCCCGCTCGGACCGGTCTGACAGTTGGCGCGCAATCGCGTTCTGGACGGCGTCGGCCAGATCGGCCTTGTCCTGCTCGGTCTCGCAGGCCTGGGCGATGCGGAAGGCCGCCGTCTTCAGGCCCGAGAACGAAAAATCGCAGTCCTTGCGGCCCAACAGGGCGCGCGGCAGGTCGATCTTCGACCCATCCCCCGTCGCCGCCAGACGCTCCAGCGCCGGGCCGCCGGGATAGCCCAGACCCAGAGCCTTGGCGATCTTGTCGAACGCCTCGCCCGCCGCGTCGTCGATGGTGGCGCCGATGCGGCTCATGTCGCCGATTCCGCGCACTTCCAGCAGTTGGCAATGGCCGCCCGACACCAAGAGCAGCAGGAAGGGATAGGCCACCTCCGCCCCCAGGCGCGCCGACACCGCATGGCCTTCCAGATGGTTCACCGCCACCAGCGGCAGGCCGCGCGCCAGACTGACCGCCTTGCCGTAGCTCAGCCCCACCATGACCCCGCCGACCAGACCCGGCCCCGCCGTCGCCGCCACACCATCCAGATCGGCATAGTCCAGCCCCGCCTCGGCCATGGCGCGGCGCGTGACGCCGTCGATCATCTCAACATGGCTGCGGGCGGCGATTTCCGGCACCACCCCGCCGTAGGCCGCATGATCGTCGATCTGGCTATGCACGATCGAGGACAGCACCTCGGCCCGGCCGCCCAAGGCCGTCGGATGCAGGCGCACGACCGAGGCCGCGGTCTCGTCGCAGCTGGTCTCCAGACCCAGCACCGTCAGCACGCCGTTTCGGGGCTGGGCGTCGCGTCCGGTTGCTGCTTCGGCGCGGCTGCTATAGTCGGCGGACATCTCCATCGGGTCGAGGTAGCGACCCGGCGACCGGTGCGCAACGCTCATGACCTTTCCTCTCCGTATCGGCACCCGCCGCTCCAAGCTGGCGCTGGCTCAGTCAGGCATGATGCAGCGCGCCATTGCGGCGGCTCTGGGCGTGCCGGCGGACGAGGCGGCGACCGCCGTGCCCCTGGTCGAGATCGTCACCACCGGCGACCGGATTCAGGATCGCCGTCTGCTGGAGCTGGGCGGCAAGGCCCTGTTCACCAAAGAGATCGAGGAGGCCCTGCTGGACGGCCGCATCGACATCGCCATCCATTCGATGAAGGACGTGCCCGCCGTTCAGCCCGAGGGTCTGTGCATCGCCGCCATCCCGGAACGTGAGGACGCCCGCGACGCCTTCATCAGCCGCGACTTCGCCAGCTTCGACGACCTGCCCTTGGGTGCGCGCCTGGGCACGGCCAGCCTGCGGCGACAGGCCCAGGCGCAGGCCCTGCGGCCCGACCTGAAGATCGAGATGCTGCGCGGAAACATCGACACCCGCCTGCGCCGCGCGGCGGACGGCGAGTTCGACGCCATCCTGCTGGCCGTATCCGGCATGGCGCGCCTAGGCGTGACCGAACATATCCGGGAAAAACTGTCGCTGGACGCCTTCCTGCCCGCGCCGGGTCAGGGCGCATTGGCCATCCAGACCCGCGCCGCCGATATCGACGCCCCCTGGGTCGCCGCCCTGAACCACGCCGACACCGCCCTGGCCGTCGCGGCGGAACGCGGGGCCATGCTGGCGCTAGAGGGCTCATGCCGCACCGCCGTCGGCGCCTATGCCGCCATCGACAGCGGGACCCTGCGCCTGACGACCGAGATGCTCAGCGCGGACGGCTCGGCCCGCTGGCGCCGTGTCGGCGATCTGAGCGAAGCGACAACCGAAACCGCCCGCGCCCTGGGCCAGCGTCTGGGCGCCGAGGTTCACCTCGCGGCGGGCGATCAGGAAGTCGATCCGGCGACGCTGGACGGATGACCGCCGCCCGCCCGGCCCGCGTCTGGATCACCCGCACCCAGCCCGGCGCCGGGCGGACAGCCGAACGGCTGCGGGCTCTGGGCCTGACGCCGGTGATCGCGCCCCTGCTGACGGTCGAACCCCTGTCTCCGTCCCTGCCCGATCTGGATCAGTTCGCCGCCCTGGTCTTCACCAGCCCCAATGGCGTCGACGCCTATGCCGCCCTGACGCCGCGCCGCGACCACCCGGTGCTGACGGTCGGCGACGCCACCGCCGACGCGGCCAAGGACATCGGCTTCAGCAACATCCGCTCCGCCTCCGGCGACCTGACCGCCCTGGCCCGCCTGATTGCCGCAGAACCGCCCGCAGGCCCCATCCTGGCCGCCGTCGCCGAAACCCCGGTGGGTGATCTAGCCGAAGCGGTGCGCCTGGCAGGCGGCTTGGCCGAGATCACGACCGCATCCGTCTATCGCACCACGCCCGCCCCCTGCTCGCCGCCGCCCGCGTTTGACGCGGTTCTGGTTTATTCGCCGCGCGCCGGACGCCTTCTGGCGATGCTCGGTGAAACAGCCCTCACCCACGCGGTCATCGCCTGTATTTCCGCCGCCGCCGCCGCGCCCTTGACCGCCCTGGGCCTGTCGCCCGCCCTGTCAAACGCGCCAAATGAGGATGCTTTGCTCAAGACCTTGCAAGAGGCGCTTGGCAATCGCGAACAGCCCGTATAAAGAGCGCCTCTCGCGCGGCTTGAACGCGCACCGGAGCCGCTTTAGCTCAGCCGGTAGAGCACATCATTCGTAATGATGGGGTCAGGTGTTCGAGTCACCTAAGCGGCACCACTTTTTTCCTGATCATCAGAACTCCCCTCTCGAGGGTGAATCGCGTCGAGCGTCAGGCGTGGGTTATCGCGCGGCTGCTCGGGGCAACCGCGCGACAGGTTTCGCAACTGACATCCCTCTGATTTAAACCAGCACCTGCAAGCGGTCCGATCCCAGGCGGACGAAGCCTTTGGGGGCGGCGGCGGTCAGGGCGGTTTCGTTCAGGGCGGCGGCGTCGGCCAGAACCACGCACAGGCGGCCGGCCTTGGTCGTCGACGAGCGGATGTTGGCGGCGCCGCCCAGCGCGGCCTTCAGGGTGTCGCTGAGAACGGTTGGCGCCGATTCAACCGCGATGGCGGCGGCGATAGCGGACGGCGCCGCTGTCCACTGGTCGCGGATGTCCTGGGCCACCGCCTCGACCGTCGGGCCGATGACGACCTGGAGGCTGTCGGGGGACGGGGCGATGACGCCGCGCGCGCCCAGACGCTTCAAGGCGGCCTCGTCGACACGATCCCGCGAGACGATCCGCAGGCGCAGGCGGGTGGTGCAGGAGGCGACGGCCAACAGGTTCGCGGCGCCGCCCAGGGCCAGGATGAAGGCCTCGCCGCGACCGCCCGATGTGACGTGCGTGACGGTCTCGACCGGATCGTCTTCTCGGCCCGGCGTCTTCAGGTTCAGCACACGGATGAAGACGCGGAACAGGCTGTAATAGAGACCCGCATAGACCAGCCCGACCGGCAGCAGCATCCACGGACGCGTCGACTTGCCGAAGTTCAGCACATAGTCAAACAGGCCCGCCGAGAAGGTGAAGCCCAGGTGCACGTCCAGCAGGTTCATCACCACCATCGCCAGCCCGGTCAGGACCGCGTGAATGGCGTACAGGGCGGGCGCCAGGAACATGAAGGTGAACTCGATCGGTTCGGTCACCCCGGTCAGGAAGGCGGTCAGGGCCAGCGAGAACAGCATGCCGCCGACGGCTTTGCGGCGTTCGGGACGGGCGGCGTGATACATGGCCAGACAGGCCGCGGGCAGACCGAACATCATCACGGGGAAGAAGCCGCTCATGAAGGCGCCTGCCGTGGGATCGCCCGCGAAGAAGCGGTTCAGATCGCCCGTCGCGCCGTGATAGTCGCCGACGATGAACCAGGCCACATTGTTCAGGATGTGGTGCAGGCCGGTGATGATCAGCAGGCGGTTCAACAGGCCATAGACGAACATCCCGATCTCGCCCGAGCCGACGACCGTGCGGCTGAAGACATCAATCGCGTGATCAATAGCCGAGAAGGACAGGCCGATGATCGCCGCCACCGCCAGGGCTGCAAACCCCGCTGCGATCGGCACGAAACGTCGGCCGCCGAAGAAGGCCAGGTATTCCGGCAGCTTCAGCGTCGAGAACCGGTTGTAGAAATCGCCGGCGATCAGGCCGGAGATGATGCCGATGGGCACGCCCAGCCGGGTCAGGGCCTGATCGCGGAACGCCTTGGCGGCGGCTTCGGCCGCGTCGCCGCTGAGGCCCGCCAGAACCTCGGGCGGGGCGGTCATCAGCACCTTGGCCGCCTCGATGGTGATCAGATAGCCGACCACCCCCGCCAGACCGGCCGCGCCATTGTTGTCGCGCGCCAGACCGACCGCCACCCCCACGGCGAACAACAGGCCCAGATTGGAGAAGATCGCCTGCCCCGCCGCCGAGACGAAGGCGATGTCCAGCAGGTCAGGCTGGCCCAGGCGCAGCAGCAGACCCGCCACCGGCAGGACCGCGATAGGCAGCATCAGGGCGCGGCCCAGAGGCTGGAGGCTGGAAAGACCGATCTTCATGCCACGGCTCCCACGGCGCGAGATTGAACAAGGGCGCCGAGCCGCTCGGCCGCCAGGGCGCGCACGGCCTCGGCGCTGTCCTGCGACAGGGCTTCGGCGGCCAGTTGACTGCAGTCGGCCAGGGTCAGGCTTCGGACCACGGCCTTGACCTCGGCGACCATCGACGGGGTCGCCGACAGTTCGCGCACGCCAAGACCGATAAGGATGGGCGCGGCCAGAACATCCGACGCCAGACCGCCGCAGACGCCGATCCATTTCAGGGCGGCGGCGCTGCCCGAGGCCTGGGCGATCAGACGCAGGACGGCGGGGTGCAGACTGTCGAGTTGGGCGGCCAGAGCCGCGTTCTGACGATCCATGGCCAGGGCGTATTGCGTCAGGTCGTTGGTGCCGATGGAGATGAAGTCGATGGCGGGCGCCAGGCGGTCCACCGTCATGGCGGCGGCGGGCGTCTCGATCATCACCCCCAGAACCGGCGCACGGCCGTCGGTTTCGGCGACGGCGACGTCCAGCATGGCCCGCACCTGACGCACCTCGGCGACCGAGGCGATCATGGGCAGCATGACCGCGACCGTCCCCTTGGACCGCACCCGGCAGATGGCGCGCAACTGGGCCAGCAGGATGTCGGGCCGGTGCAGGCCCGAACGCACGCCGCGCAGACCCAGGGCCGGGTTCTCCTCGTGCGGCATGGGCAGATAGGGCAAGGGCTTGTCGCCGCCCGCGTCCAGGGTGCGGATGATCAGCGGCCTGCCGTCCAGAGCGTCGGCGATGGCCTGATACTGGACCAGTTGCTCGTCTTCCGTCGGGGCGGTTTCGCGCTCCAGGAACAGGAATTCGGTGCGCAACAGGCCGCAGCCTTCGGCCCCGCCCGCCACGGCAGGCGCGGCCTCTGCAGCGTCGCCCAGATTGGCGAAAACCTCGATCCGGGCGCCGTCGGCGGTGTGGCAGGCGTCCAGCGCCAGGGCGCGGGCGTCGGCGCGGCGGCGATCACGCGCGGCGACCGCACTCTGTGCTCCGGCCTGACGCGCGGCGGAGGGATTGGCGATCAGTTGGCGGCCATCGGCGTCCAGCACGACCAGCACGCCATTATCGACCCGGTCCAGAGCGGCGCCCACGGCGACCAGGGCCGGAACCCCCATGGCGGCGGCCAGGATGGCGACGTGCGAGGTCGGGCCGCCCTGCGCGGTGCACAGGCCCGCGACCTTGACCGCATCCAGCGCCATCAGTTGCGACGGCAACAGGTCGTCGGCGACGATGACTGATCCGGGACCGATGGCGGCGGGCGCAGGCGCGGCCTCGCCCGACAATTCGATCAGAACCTGACGCTCCAGATCCAGCAGGTCGTCGGCGCGCTCGGCCATGCGCGGGTCGCCCATGGTGCGGAACAGGTCGGCGGCGGCGCGGGTGGACTGACGCCAGGCGAAACCGGCGCTGCGCCCTTCAGCCGTGGCCTGTTCCGCCCCCGTGATCAGGCCGGGATCGTCAAGGAAGCCCAGGTGTGCGGCCAGAATGGCGCGGCGATGGGCGTTGCCGCTGGTCGCGGCCTGTTCGATGCGCGCGCGGACGGCGGACAGGGCGGCGTTCAGTCGGGCGGTTTCGACCGCCACGCCGCCGCCGTCCTCGGCGACAGCGATTTCGTTCTGCGTCAGGCGGACGGCCCGGCCGATGACCAGACCGGGCGCAGCGGTGACGCCGCTGAGGATCAGTTCGCCGTCTTCGCCCACGACAGGTTCGGCCGTCCGGGCGGCAGGGGCTGCGGCGGATTTGGGCGTCGTTTCATGCGCGCCTTCCTCCAGGCCTGCGGCGATCAGGGCGGTCAGGGCCGACAGGGCCTCGTGCGCCTGACGGCCCGAGGCCTTCAGCACCAGTTCGTCGCCGTCCTTGACCCCCAGTCCCATCATGGCGACCAGGCTGGCGGCGTCCGCCTGTCTGTCGCCATGGCTCAGCACGACGCGCGCATCAAAGCCCCGGACGCAGGCGGCGATCCGACCCGCGGGACGGGCGTGCAGACCATGCGGCAATGGGGCAGCCACGCGGGCCGTCAGCACTTCGCCCGCATCCTCGACGCCCGCCTGCGTCGCGACGGAGACCTTCAGGATCGGCTCGCCCGCGCGCACGCTGCGGCCCGGCGCGATGGCCTGAACCGAGGCCGCGCCGCCCACGACCACCACCGGCGTGACCAGACTGATCGCGCCGTCGACGATGATGTTCAGGTCCAGGGTCAGCAGCGGATCGCCCGCGCGGACCGATGCGCCTTCCGCCACATGGGCGACGAAACCCGCGCCGTTCAGGCCGACCGTATCCAGACCGACATGGATCAGAACCTCGACCCCCTCGACCGAACGCACCGTCACCGCATGGCGCGACGACGGCAGACCGACGACGACGCCGTCGAAAGGCGCGCGCACAACCGTGTCCGTCGGATCGACCGCCGCGCCCTCGCCCACCATGCCCCCGGCGAAGGCCGCATCCGGAACCTCCGCCAGAGGGGTCAGCCAACCGGCCAAAGGCGCCTGAACAATCACTTCACTCACAGGGGCAATACTCACACTCACTCCACGCCTCCGATACGCACCCAATCAACCGCCCAGATCGGATCAGGGCCGGAAACCGCGAACCGCAGACAGACGTCATGACGCCCGGCGATGTCGGGCAACTGACCGGTCAGGACCGTGGCGCCGGGATTGGCGGCGGCGGCCTTCAGCGGCAGAACCAGGGCCGGTTCGCCGTCACAGCCGTCGATACGGACCTCAAGCTCGCCTTCCGGCGTACGGGGGGGAGAGAATTTGATCTTCTCCTTGTCCGCGCCGATCTGGAAGTTGAACGGAACCTGGCCCACGGCGACCTCGATCGTCTTTCCGCCGCTCAGATCCGCCGCCTGATAGGTCCAGCAGGGGTTCATGATATCGACCAGGAAAACCGGACGGTCGCCGTCCAACGGCCAGTCGTCGATCAGCGACAGGGCCAGCCCCTCGGTGCACAACTTCAACTGATAGGAGCGGCGCTGCAGTCCATCGGCGGGCGGCGGCGGCGTCGGCTCAAGGCCGCTGGTCGCATATTTGACGCCCAGGGCCCGATAGCGGGCAAGCTGCGGGTTCAGGCGCTGGCGGAAGTCGTCCCAGTCCATCCGGTCATGGCCGGTCCAGGCCACTTCGGCGATGGCTGCGGCGCGGGGAAAGGCCATGTATTCGACCCGGTCCTGGGTGCGCATATGTTCGGTGAACAGATTGGCCTGAACGCCCAGTACATGTTTGACCTGATCCGGCGTCAGTTCATCCGGGGCCGGATCAAACCGATAGACGTCCTCCAACGACACCACGAACCCACGTCCCGGCGACCCGTCATTGGCGCTCTGGCGATTGTCGAAATACAGGACCGGCGCAGGCGACAGCACCGTGTCATGGCCCATTCGCGCCGCCTCGATGGCGCCTTCGACGCCGCGCCAGGACATGACGCTGGCGTTCGGATTGATGCCGCCCTCAAGGATCTCGTCCCAGCCGATCATGCGACGGCCATGGTCGTTCAGATGCTTCTCCAGCCGGGCGATCATCCAGCTTTGCAGCTTCTCTTCATCGGCGACGCCCAGTTCACGCATCCGCGCCTGCGTGCGGGGCGAGGCTTTCCATTGATCCTTGACCGCCTCATCGCCGCCCAGATGGACGTATTCGCTGGGGAACAGGTCAAGGACTTCGTCCAGCACGTTTTCGAGGAAGACCAGCGTGGATTCCTCGGCGTTGAACAGGGTCGGATAGACGCCCCAGTCGGCAGGCACGGCGGGAACCGCCGATCCCGGCGCATCGGTGACGCCCAGCTCGGGATAGGCGGCGATGGCGGCGCTGGCGTGACCCGGCACATCGACCTCGGGCATGACGACGATGTTGCGGGCGGCGGCGTAGGCCACGATTTCGCGCACCGTCTCCTGGCTGTAGACGCCGCCATACAGGCGCGGGCGCCCGGTCGCCGGATCAATGTCGAACTGGGCTGCGGCCCCCGCCGGCACGCGCCAACCGCCGATTTCGGTCAGGCGGGGATAGCGTTTGATCTCCAGCCGCCAGGCCTGATCATCGGTCAGGTGCCAGTGGAAGACGTTGAACTTGTGCACCGCCATCCAGTCGATGAAGCCCTTGATGAACTCCGGCGACTGATAGTGACGGGCGGAATCCAGCATCATGCCGCGCCAGGTGAACCGCGGCGCATCCTGGATCGAAATGGCGGGGATGACCGCAGATCCCTGGCCTTCCTCGGCGGTCGCCAACTGCCACAGACTGACCGCGCCATACAGCAGGCCGCCGAAGTCATTGGCCGAAATCTCGGCGCCGCGATCTGAGACGTTCAGGCTGTAGGCGTCGGCGCCGGTCGTGGGAGCGCGGCGCAGGACGATGGCGCCGCGAGCAGGCGCCGCCCCTTCACGGACGGTCAGCCTTAGGCCGCGCGTGCGCTGGATCAGATCGGCGAAATAGGCCGCAGCCCGGGCCGCCTCGACGTCGCCGCGCGGCGTGACGATGACGGTGGAGGCGTTGAGCGTGAAACTGGAGGGTCGGGCCGTTTCCGACGCAGGCCGGGGGATGATCGACCCGACAGACGCCTCGGCCGCCATGGCAGGATTGAACGACAGGGCCAGCACGGCCGCAGCCAGCGGAGCCAGGAAGGGGGCGAACCTCGTCGCCGATAGAGCGGTCTGGATCATACGCGGTCTCGCATCAAAAAAGCGCGCGGGACGTCGCCGCCCCGCGCCAGTCTGGCCTCAGGAGAAGGCCTTTTCGACAAGCGCGGCGACCCGGACAACGCGATCTGGCGCCATCCGGGAAGCTCGGCTTTAGAACGAGACGCTGACGGTCGCCAGCAGCTTGCGGCCCGTGCGGTAGATGCCGCGCGGCAGGTTTTCCTTGTTGGCGTACGAGTAGTATTCGCTGTCCAGCAGGTTCTGGCCGGACACGGTCAGGCTGACACGCTCGTTGAAGGCATAGCCCGCCGTGGCGTCCAGACCAGTGTAGGCGCGGACATACAGGTTGTCGCCGCGGTCGATGCCGGTGAAATACTTGGACCGCCACGTATAGGTGACTCGCGCAGAGAACGGACCCGATTCATAGAACGGGCTGATGTTCACCTGGTGCTTGGAGTTGAACGGCAGATCCTGGCCATTGTCCGCGCTGCCGTCGACATAGGTGTAGTTGGCAAGCAGGCCGAGGCCGTAGGCGTAGGTCTGCTGATAGGCGAAGGTCGCGCCCTTCAGGTCGGCTGGACCGGCATTGATCGGGCGACTGATCTGGAAGGTGGTTTCAGCGTTCAGGAACTGGTTGAAATGCTTCTCCGGGTTCGTGATCTGCAGGATGTAGTTGTCAATCTTCTTGTAGAAGACCTCACCCGACAGGATGGCGTTTGGTGCGAAATACCATTCCGCCGCCAGGTTCAGGTTGGTTGACTTGTAGGGGTCCAGGTCAGGGTTGCCGCCGCCGCCGGTCAGAATCTGGTCAGACAGCCAGAAATAGTTGGACATGTCGGCGTAGTTCGGCCGCGAGATGACCTTGGCCGCCGCAAGGCGGACAATCACATCCTCGGACGCGTTGATGGCGACGTTCAGGCTGGGTAGGATATCGTCATAAGACTTGCTCTTGACGCTCCATGCCCAGTCCGCCTCCGTCGTGCCGCAGCCGCCGCCGACCTGATTGACGCAGATGAAACCGCCGCTTTCGGATTCCGTGCGGACGTAACGCAGGCCGATGTTGCCACGCAGAAGTTCATTCTCGAAGTTCGCCTGACCATAGACGGCGTTGATCTTCTCCTGAATGTTCCAGTTCTGGGACGTGAACTCGGCATTGCCGAAGACGGTCGGCTCCGGCGACGCCTGCCAAGGACGCAGGTAGCTCCCTGAAGAGATGTAATCGGCGATCCGGCGTCCATCGACGTGGACGCGGCCCTTCATCTGATCATTCGCACCATCGAAGCCGCGCAGATAATTGCCCGGCGCCGAGCTGGGCTCGAACAGTGATGCACTGCTTGGGTTGCCATAGATCTGGACCACCACGCCCGACATCTTCTGATCGGTCTCGTGTGTGCGGTATTTATATCCGAACTGAATGCGGTTGATGAAACCGTCGCGATTGTAGCCAGCGTCGATCTGAGCGTAGGTCTCCTCATCCGTCGTCGGCTTCGAAACAATGTTGCCGCCCCACCCGGGATTATAGCCGGTCGGCCCGACCGACGGATCACCACCGCCCCAACCGCCGTCAAACGAGAAGGCCGCCGGGTTATTCATCACATTGCCATTGGCATAGGTGACGGTTCCAGGGTTGCTCGTTCCGCCCGTGAAATCGACGGTATAGTCAGACCAGTTCAAGAATTCAGCGAACAGCTGACGCTGGGTGCCCCCCTCGGCCTTGGTGTAACCGACATCGCCGGCGATATCCCAGGCTCCCGCGTTCCATTTGCCGTTCAGGTGGTAGCTGTCGGTGGTCAGGGCGGCTTCACGATACTGGACGTCCCAGACGCTGAGGGCGTTCTTGAACGAAGCCTTGGTGATGACGCCGTCATCGACCTGGATATCGGTCAGAGCGCTCAGGCTGTTCCAAGGGTTGCCCTGAAAGGCGAACATGGCCTGGGCCGTGTTGTCATAGGTGGCGTCGACGCGCAGCCAGTCGAAGTTCAGGTCCAGTTGCGCGTTCGGGCGCCACTGGGCGGCCACCGTGTAGCTGTTCCGCTCACGCGTCTGTTCGAAGTAAGCCGCGCCGAAGGAGTTCAACCCCCGCGCATTGGGATTGGCCAGCAGGGTGGTGGCGCAAGCGCCGGTACAGTTGCCGCTGGTGATGGCGTTTGCGGCCGGATTATCGACACTTCCGCCATTGTAATAGTTGGCCGGAATGGTGCCGAAGGATTCCAGACCGTCGCGGCGCAGTTGGTCCACCGCGCGCTGGGCCGAGACCAGGACGCCGAAGGTGGCGTCGGCGTTGCGCCAGCCGGCCAGGGCCGACAGCTGCGGATCGCCTTCCTTGGAGCGGTCATTGTAGAGATAGGTCACCGCGCCCGACAGGGTGTGTTCGCCCAGATCCAGCGGACGACGGGTCGAGACATTGACGGTGCCGCCGATGGAGCCTTCGTCGATGCGGGCTTCCGGCGACTTGAACACCTCGACCTTGCCGACGATCTGCGGCGCCAGCAGGGCGTAGTTGAAGGTCCGGCCCGGCTGGTCCAGCAGGAACCAGTCCGCCGAGGCGACCGTCTGGCCGTTCAACAGGGTGCGGTTCAGGGCCGGATCGGTGCCCAGGATCGAGACCTTTTCGCCCTGACCAAAGGCGCGGTCGACGGTGACGCCCGGAATGATGGTGATGGCTTCGGCCACGTTGGAGCTGGGGAACTTGCCCACATCTTCCGCGGTGACGACGTCAACGATGGCGTTGGCGTTACGCTTGGTGTCGATGGATTGCCGCAGCGAGGCGCGGATGCCGGTGACGACCACTTCGTCGACCGTCGATGGCTCCGCCGTCTGTTGTGCGAACGCCTGACCGGCCAGCAGCGACAGTGCGCTGACTGAACTGACCAGAATTGCATGATGAATACGCATACGCCTGTTCTCCCCAGAACGGACCTGCCCCCGCAGGTCCAGAAAAGCCCAATGCAAGACCAATACGGCCCTTCCCCGAACCGCTAATCGTTGAAAAGCGACCGTTGCATCGTGAGACTTTCATCAATCCATCACACCACGCAAGACCAAAATGTGAATTGGGCCTATTCTTTCTTTATATTGGTACTTGATTGGTCGCATGAGATGGGCTCAGATGATCCCAACACGAACCCGGGGGCGGGCAATTGGGAATCGGCGTCATGTCGTTTGTCGAAGCGATTGGGCCGCTGGACGCACAGCGTCCGGCGCCGCTGTATCAACAGCTTCAGCACGCCGTGCGCGAAGCGATCGAGCGCAACACGCTCAAGCCGGATGAGGCCCTGCCGCCCGAACGCGATCTGGCGCAGGAACTGTCGGTGTCGCGCATCACCATCCGCAAGGCTTTCGACGGCCTGGTTGCAGAAGGCCTGCTGACCCGTCGCCAGGGTGCAGGCACCTTTGTCGCCGCCCGCGTCGAGAAAAGCTTCTCCAAGCTGACCTCCTTCTCCGAGGACATGGCCGCACGCGGACGCAAGGCCACCAGTTCCTGGCTGAACCGCAGCGAAGGCGCCGTGACGCCGGAGGAATCCCTGACCCTGGGCCTCAGCCCCGGCACGCCCGTCTATCGCTTCAGCCGTATCCGCTATGCGGACGGCCTGCCGATGGCGCTGGAGTATTCGACCATTCCCGCCTCCTGCCTGTCGGGCATCGAGGCGGTGACGACCTCCCTCTATCTGGCCCTGGCCGACGCCGGTTTTCGCCCGAACCGCGCCCTGCAGCGGCTGCGCGCCGTGCTGTTCAACGCTGAACAGGCCGAGCTTCTGGGCACCACGGCGGGCGCGGCGGGTTTGTTGATCGAGCGCCGCGCCTTCCACAACGGTCAGGCGGTCGAGGTGACCCAATCCTATTATCGCGGCGACGCCTACGACTTCGTCGCAGAACTGAATGACGGACCCGGTTGATGCACGCCCAAGACACCCGAATGTTCATCGAGGCGGCCGAAGCGCCCGCTCTGGTGGCCGCGCAACTGGCCGCCAACGCCGACATCGTGGCCCGCGCCGCTGAACATCTGCGTCGCAATCCGCCGACCGCCGCCCTGATCTGCGGTCGCGGCAGCTCCGACAATGCGGGGGTCTTCGCCCGTTATCTGATCGAGGGTGAAACCGGCGTCCTGACCAGCCCCGCGCCCCTGGCCGTCAGCTCGGTCTATGGCCGCACGCCCCGCATCGAGGGCGGCGTCTGCCTGGCCATCTCGCAATCCGGCAAGAGCCCCGATCTGGTCGCAGCCGCCACCGCCGCCAAGGCGGGCGGCGCCTTTGTCATCGCCCTGGTCAATGTCGAGGGCTCGCCCCTGTCGGACGTCGCCGACCTGACCATCCCGCTGCGCGCCGGCCCCGAGCTCTCGGTCGCCGCCACCAAAAGCTTCATCGCCAGCCTGACCGCCATCGCCCATCTGGTCGCCGAATGGACTCAGGACGACGCCCTGCGGGCGGGCCTCGCCGCCCTGCCCGCCCAGCTTGAGGCCGCCTGGCGTCAGGACTGGACCGCCGCCCTGCCCACGCTGAAGGCGGCCAACAATCTGTATGTCGTCGGACGCGGCGGCGGCTTTGGCGCAGCGCGCGAGGCGGCCCTGAAGCTGAAGGAGACCTGCGGCCTGCACGCCGAAGCCTTCTCGACCGCCGAGGTGCGCCACGGCCCGATGGCTCTGGTCAAGACCGACTTCCCGGTGCTGATGCTGGCCCAGTCCGACGTCACCCGCGAAGACGCCGAGGATCTGGCCAGCGCCTTCGCCGCACGCGGCGCCAAGGTCATGCTGTCGGGCCATCCCGGCGATCCGCGCGTGATCAGCCTGCCGACCACGGCGGGCCATCCGCTGCTGGAGCCGATCCTGCTGATCCAGAGCTTCTACGGCCTGGCCGCCCGCCTGTCGGTCGCGCGCGGCTATGACCCCGACCAGCCCCCCTACCTCAACAAGGTGACCGAGACCGTCTGATGAAGCAGAAGCTGATCAACGGCCGCGTGCTGACGCCGGCCGGTCTTCAGGACGGTCTGGCCGTCGTCATCGAGAATGACAGGATCATCGCCGTCGGCCCCGCCGACGAAACCCCGGCGGGCGACACGGTCGACCTGCAGGGCTGCATCCTGACGCCCGGCTTCATCGACACCCAGGTCAATGGCGGGGGCGGCGTCCTGTTCAACGACGACACCAGCGTCGAGGGCGTCGCGGCCATCGGCGCGGCGCACCGTCGTTTCGGCACGACAGGCTTTCTGCCCACCCTGATCAGCGACGACCTTGAAGTCATCGACCGCGCCATCGATGCGGTGGAGGCCGCCATCGCCGCCGGGGTTCCAGGCGTATTGGGCATACATATCGAAGGCCCCTTCCTGAACGAACGGCGCAAGGGCATTCATGACGCCTCCAAGTTCCGCGTGCTTGAGGACGACTTCATCGACCGCCTGACCCGGCTGAAGGGCGGGCGCACCCTGATCACCCTGGCGCCAGAGACCACGACGCCCGACCGGATCAGCCGCCTGGCGGCGAAAGGCGCTCTTGTCGCCATCGGCCATACAGACGCTGACTATGCGACGGCGCGCGCCGCCTTTGAGGCCGGCGCCACCGGCGTGACCCATCTGTTCAACGCCATGTCCCAGCTGCAGAATCGCGCGCCCGGCGTTGTCGGCGCCGTGCTGGAGAACCAGACCGCCTGGGCAGGGATCATCATTGACGGCTTCCACGTCGATCCGGCCACCCTGAAGATCGCCCTGCGGTGCCGCCCGCATGACCGCTTCATGCTGGTCACCGACGCCATGCCCAGCGTCGGCGCCGACGCCGACCATTTCTTCCTGCATGGCCGACGCATCACGGTGAAGGACGGCGTCTGCCGCGACGACGCCGGCGTGTTGGCAGGCTCGGACCTGGACATGGCCGCCGCCGTCAGGAACGCCGTCGAACGGCTGGATCTCGACCTGGCTGCGGCCGTCGACATGGCCTCCGCCTCTCCCGCCGCCTTCCTGGGCATGGCCAACCAGCGCGGCGCCATTGCGCCGGGCTATCTGGCGGATCTGGTTCTGCTGAACGACGACTTCTCGGTGGCGCAGACCTGGATCAGCGGCGTCATCGTCACGGCCTGACATGCCGCAAGGCAAGTTTTCGGCTTAAGACGCCACACAGTTGAACCATCAACAATGATTTGAAACACAGGTTGGGCGGTTCAATACGGCTCAGTTTCGGCCTAGGGTCGCGGGCATGACTTATCGGGCGGGACTGTTCTCCAAATCTTCCGGGCTGGCGGCTGTGATAGCGGGGGGGCTGGTGCTGGGCGCCTGCGCGTCGCAGCCGAAGCTGGTCGTCGAACGGCCGCTTGGCGTAATCGATCTGGGCTCGACCTCGACCTACAGCCTGTCCTCATCGGAGCATCCGATGGAGGCGGCGGTGGCGGACAGTCTGCGCGATGCTCTGTCGAAGGCGGGCTGGCGCGAGGCGGCGGAGACCAGGGCGGACTGGCGGCTGGACGCACTCTACGCCATACGCCCGGCGACGACCGGCGCCCATGCCGGGGCGGAGGCCTCAACGGCGGATACGGTGTGGCTGCGGTCACCTGCTCCGCGTCGCTGGTGGCGTCACGAAAAACAGGTGCGGACTTTGACCCTGTCCCTGATCGCGCCGAAGACCGGGGTGGAGACGGCCCGCGTCACCGCGACCCTGACGGCCATGCCCGGCCATCCAGACGCAGGTGACGAAGCGGCGACCATCGCCACGCTGGCGGCGGCGGCGCTGCAGACGCCAGCCGCATCGACGGCGTCCAGCCCGGCACTTTAGGTCTCGACGCTCTGCGGCAGGCGGAGGGTGAAGACCGCGCCCGCGCCCGGCGCGCTTTCACAGCCAATGTCGCCGCCGTGCCGTTCGACAACCGCCCGGGCGAAAGCCAGCCCCAGACCGGCGCCGGGCCGATCCGTCTCGCCCTTGGAAAAGGGTTCGAACAGGCGGGTCTGAGCGTCTGTGGCCATGCCCTCACCATGGTCGCGAACCGTGCCGACCCAGACCGGCGTCCCGGCGCGTTCGCCCGCCGTCACGGCGCACTCCACGACGCTGTCGACGGGGCTGAATTTGATGGCGTTGTCGATCAGGTTCATCAGCACGCGGGTGATCAGCCCCTGATCGCCGCGCACCAGAGGCTCAAGGCCGTCGTCATCGGCTTCAGCCTCAATCCGCACCCCCTTCTGCGACGCCTGGGGCCACAGGGTGTCGGCGGCGTCCAGCAGGGCCTGGGACAGATCGAACACAGCGTCGCCCAGCACCTGAGACTCGGCGCGCGCCAACTGCACATAGCCCTCGGCCAGGGTCAGGGTCAGGCGCGCATTGTCGGCGATACGGCGTTCGAACGCCGGGTCCGTGCGGTCGTGGGGGCCGTCCAACAGGGTCAGGATCGAGACCTGCGGCGCGCGCATGTCGTGACTGAGAAGCTGCAGCGCCTGTTCGCGCTGGCGTTCGGCCAGGCGGAACTCGGTCATGTCGGCCAGCCGCACGATCCGCCCCTGGGCCGCGCCGTTCGCATCAACCAGCGGCGCGGCGCTGACGAAGACCCGGCGGCCCGCGGGGGTGGCGATTTCAAGAGGCTCGGCGCTCTCTTCGGCGCCCAGGCCCTCTGAACCCAGCCCGCCGATCGCTTTCAGCAATATCGTCAGGGGCGCGCCGACCAGATCGTCACGCCCGAACAGCGCCTGCGCCTGCGCATTGGCCATCACCACCGCGCCCGCCTCGCCGACCACCAGGGTCGCGTCCGGCAGGCTGTGGAGGGCGTCGGAAATGAACCGCTCCAGATCGCGCAGGTCCGACACCGCAGTGCGCAACGTCTCCACCTGCCGCGCCACGACATCCCCGCCCGCCAGGGCATTGACGACACGGGGCGCCGGGCTGGAACGCGCAAAGGCCTCCACCTCGATCTGCATATAGGCGGACGCCGCCGCCAGCCGCCGCCAGCTCCACAAGGGATAGGCCAGAGCCAGTCCCGTCATCGCCGCAAGCGGCGGGAACCAGACGCCGAACCAGAACGCCGCCGCGCTGATCGCCATGACCATGAGCGCAAGGCCCGCGCCCGCGATCAGGCTCCACAACGGCCGCAGCAGAAGCAGCGCCCCCATCAAAAGCCACAGCGGGATCAGCGACAACAGGGCGCCCCAGAGCGGCGCCGTGGGCGTTATGGCGTCATGACGCAACAGGGTGTCGACCAGACTGGCCTGGATTTCGACGCCGGGCGTCAACTGGCCCTCGCCCGTCGTCGGGGTGGCGTAGCGGTCGCCCTGACCGTCTGCGGTCATGCCCACCAGAACCAGTTTGCCGGTCAGGAAGGCGGCAGGCGTCTCGCCGCGCAGCAGATCGACAAAGGACACGGTGCGGAACTGGCCAGGCGGGCCGCGATAGTTGACCAGCACCGCGCCCTTTCCAGTCAACAGATCCGACGACTGGCTCCGGGGCGGGACGTCGCCCCCTATGTCGGGGTTCACAGTCCGCGCCAGTTGTGCGGCCAGATGCGGCCACGACGACTGACCGGCCGACAGATAAAGCGGCATCCGGCGCACCACGCCGTCATCATCCACCACCAGGTTGACGTGGCCCAGACCGACGGCGGCGTCACGCAGTTCCGGGATGGGCTCGGTCGCCTGCCACGGCGCGCCGTTCTCGCCGACGGGATCAACCAGCATCGGCAGATAGACATTGCCCGCCGCACCGATCGCTCGGGCCAGGTCGGCGTCGCCCTGGTCTGAGGGTTCGACAAACAGGACGTCATAGCCGACCGCCCTGGCCTGCGCCTGCGCCAGCCGGTCGATCAGATCGGCATGAACCTGGCGGGGCCAGGGCCAGCGGCCCAGCGCCTCCAGACTGCGGTTGTCGATGGCGACGATGACGATCTGTTCGCTGGTCGGCCCGGCGCGCATCCGCATCCAGGCGTCATAGATCATGTTGTCGGGCCGGGCCGTGGCCGCCGCCAGCGACAGCCAGACCACCAGAGCCGAGGTCAAGGCGCCCACCAGCGCCCATTCGATCAACGCCCGCCCGACAAAACCCCGCCCGGCGGAGCCGACTGAAGGCAGGCGCCGCATGGACCTCGATAGTCGGGCGCTCTTCTCGGCCAAGGCCGTCAGCGACCGATATGGAGCGTCTGCGGCTCGGACCAGGTTTCAAGAATGCGGCCGAACGCCTGCCGCGTCGCCCGGACGCGCCACTCGTAATCACCGGGCTTCAATCCCGTCAGGGTGATCTCGGCAGCGTCCAGCCGTGCCTCGTCGATCACCGGCTGCACGTCTGGATCAGTGGAGACCGGACGGATCTGGAAGCGGAAATGCACATCGCCCGCGCCTTGCGCCTCCCAACGGAACAGATACCGTCGCTCCCGCCCTCTGTCGAACACCGAGGCCGCCAGATTGCTGAGCCCGTTGCGGGCGCGCAGCAGACTGTAGTTGGAGGCCAGGCCTTCGACGCCTTCGGTCGTCACCGCCGTCAGTCGCACGAAATAGGCGCCGTCATCCAGTTGGTCGAACACGACGGCGTCGTCCGCCGTTTTGCTGCGCGCCTCTGCAAAGGCGTCGATCATCCCGGCGTCATTGGCCAGTCGGGCGCGATAATAGGCGATGTCGCCCTGCGGCCTCAGCGTAAGAGCCACGGCGGCCGCGCTCTGGATCCTGTCGGGCTGCAGCAGCTCAGGCGCAGGGGCCAGATCGGTCAGATGGGCCGAGCCCTTGGCTGAAACCACGCCCTGACGCGCCGCCGCGTCCAATAAGGCGCCTTCACCCTGGGCGCCCGGGGTCGACACCCCGACCAGACCCTCGATCACCTCGGTTGCGGCGCGGTCGCCCTCATCATCATAGGAGACGCGGAACTGGGTGCCGCGCACCGCCGACACCGAAACCGGCGTGCGAATGGCGAAGCCGCCGGGCGCCCGCACCGGGGCGGCGCTGGCCTCAGCCCGCCCGGTCTCGACACGCATTTCCTGATCCAGGGCGCCGTTCAGCAGAATGGTCCGCAAGCGCCCGACGCGCACTCGGCTCTGCGAGGGCAGGGTCACATGGCCGCCGTCCGGCAGGCCCAGGCGCACAAAGGCGTTGGCGCCGGTGGCGATGACCGCATCCTCGCTCACGATCTGACCCACGGTCGGCGTCGCGCTCTGGCCGCCCTGCAGGATCGTCACCGCTCCGCGAAAACCAGTGACCCGCGCCTGGGCCGGTTCGGTCCGCAGCAGATCGACAGGAAACCGCACCACCTGGCCCACCGCCATGCGTCGGTCATTGCGCACCCGGTTCAGCCGCTGGACCTGTTGGTAATCGGATACGCGCAGCAGATAGGCGCGGGCCAGGTCCGACAGGGTGTCGCCCGGCTTCATCACATAATCGACGGTCGGCCGCGCCGGCGACGTTTCGGCCGGCGTCGCCCGGCCCGTCTGGGCCGATGCCGAACCCGTATAAATCATCGCCGTCAGGCTGGCGGCGATGATCGCCCTCGCCCCCCGATATCCCAGGCCCCCGCGCCTCATGTTTCGTCGTCCTTCAACGGCGTCGTGCGCTCGGCTCCAGCCACACGCTCCAGCCGATAGCCATAACTATAGACCGGCGTCAGACGAAAGCCGTTCTGCGGCCGCAAACCCAGTTTGGCGCGCACCCGCGACACATGCATGTCCAGCGATCGGCTGTTCAGGTCGGGATCGCTGCCCCAGGCGGATTCGCTCAGATAGCTGCGCGACAGGGCCCGGTGGAGATTGCGGAACAACACCAGCGCCAGAGAGAACTCACGCGCCGTCAGCGTCACGGCTTCACCGCGCACGACCACCGCGGACATGGACGGATCAAAGCTCAGGCCCGCATGGGTCTCGATCCCGCCGTCGGCCCGTCCCGGATAGGCGCGCCGCAGCAGGGCCGCGATGCGGGCGGCGAGCACCGGGGGCGATATCGGCTTGGCCAGATAGTCGTCGGCGCCCGCCTCCAGGCCCGCGACAATATCCGCATCCTCGGTCCGACTGGTGACCAACAGCATCGGCGGCGGCGGGTCGACGTTCAGGCGCACCCAGCCGATCACCTCCAGGCCTGATCGATCCGGCAGGTTCCAGTCCAGCACCAACAGATCGAAGGTGTCGCGGCGCAACGCCGACAGCAGGGCGCCGGAACGTGAGAACCCCGTCGCACGATAGCCCGCGTCCTCCGCCACAGCCGTAATGGCCGCCAACTGCACCGGATCGTCGTCGAGCACGGCGATCTTCATCGAGTCTCCACCCCTTGATTTCCGCCCTTTTAACCCGCCGACGTCGCACAGGGCAGGAAGCGTCGCTGCGAGCGGTAAAGAGTTGTAACCTCAAACAGCCCCTCGGCTCGGCCCTTATACGCCGGACTGAGACTGGGAGATCGAAAAGAGCCGCGAATCTCCTGCGCGCACAATCGTTTACAAACCCGGGCGGCAGAGCCTGATAGCGTAGCCATAACGGCTGAGGGTCGCCTGATCGCCAATGGCGGACCGGGCTCGCCTGTGTTTTTCACAGGTTGAATCGCAGCCGATGAGGCGAGCAGTGCGATGACCAACCCGTTGAACGACAACCCCGCCCCCCGGCCGCTCAGTCCCGACGATGCGGCGCTCGACGCCCTGTGGCGCGAAGCCTTCGGCCAACCCCTGCCCATCCTCGGCGCCGGCCATATCGTCCGGGAAATTCTCAAGGACCAGGGCATCACCGTGCCGCCCGCCCCCGCGCAGAGATCGGGCGCGAAGAAGAGCGATACGCCCGCCTCCGCGCCAGCCCAAACCGCAAAACCAATCAAAGCGTCGTGACCCCGGCCACAGCTCCGAAACTGTAGGGCTGAATTATCGAAAGAGAATGACGCCGCACGTTCGTCAGGAAATCCCGCTCGCGCGCGGCCTTCCAAGATTGTTCCGCCTTTTTTGCGATCACGACGCGGGCCTCCAGGCGAGAGCTCGAAACAGGCCAGAGAGCAATCTGCACCACCCAACATGGGACCGTTGATAACGCGTTCTCGCCGCTATGAGGCGACGGCGTGAACCAACAGATAGATCACCACGGCGATCAGGCCCCATGTCACGAAATTGCAGACGATGAGGACGGCCAGCGCCAATCGGGCGGACCACGACCTGACCGGCTTCGGTGCGGGAGCCCACAGCGGGGGCCCTCTCTCTGGATCCTTCACGCTCGCCCCTCCGAACATAGATGACGGCCCGCTTCGCCGTTGGGGGGTGCGGCGGACCGTCGTGTCGTGAAGGCCGAAACCGAGCGACGATTCATTCGTCGTTCACGGCACACCCCGAAGCAAGTTCCTGCGCGCGGAATTCACCTCTTTTTACAATCCGAAGACTGAGCATGAGCATCCGTTTTCCAACCCGTCGCTGGCACGTTCGGCGCCCCGCTGGCGCGCGATCTGCAGGCACGCACGCGCGGATTCTACTCAGGCTCACAATCAATGCGGTCGCCGACGCTGAAAGCCTGCGCCGATCAGGTGACAAGCCATAGCCGATTGGTCTGCGGGCCTTGGCGTCTAGCGATGGTGGAAGTTACGCCGCCGCTGGCGGAGTTGTCGGTTTCAAACCGAAGTGGCGCACCCGACACGATTCGAACGTGTGGCCTTTGCCTTCGGAGGGCAACGCTCTATCCAGCTGAGCTACGGGTGCGTCTGCGGCGTGAGCCGAGATGACGCCGCTTACAGCAAGGCGCGGGCCGTCTCAATCCCGAATACGCCATAGATCGGGAGAGGATGAAGAATGCGGGGATGGATTATCGGCGCCTGTCTGTTGCTGACGGCCTGCGCAGGCGTGTCGGGGGATGCGGCTGGAACAGCGGACAGCCTGGACGCGGTGGCGCGTGACTATGTGGCGCTGACGCTGGAGATCGGCGAACGTGAACCGGGCTATGTCGACGCCTATTACGGCCCGCCGGAGTGGGAGGCGGCGGCCAAGGCCCATCCGCGCGCCCTGCACGAACTGAAAGCGGGAGCCGAGGCCCTGACGGCGCGACTGAACGCCCTGCCCGCGACCAACGCCGACCCAATGATGGTTCAGCGGCGCAAATATCTGCTGGCCCATGTGGCGGCGGCGGACGCGCGCCTGCGGATGCTGGGCGGCGAGAAAATGAGCTTTGCGGATGAGGCCGAGGCGCTGTTCGGCGTGCGGCCCGTGCTGAAGCCGTTGAGCGACTATGATCCGGTTCTGGCGCGGATCGACGCCCTGATCCCCGGCGAGGGGTCGCTGACGGATCGGGTGACGGCGTTCAAATCACACTATGTCATCCCCAAGGACCGGCTGCAGGTGGTGATGGACGCCGCCATCGCCGAATGCCGCAAGCGGACGCTGGCGCATATTCCCCTGCCGGCGAACGAGAGCTTCACCCTGGCCTTCGTCGGGGACAAGCCGTGGTCGGGCTATAATTATTATCAGGGCGATGCGGCGTCCAAGATCGAGATCAACGCCGACTTTCCGATCTATACCGAACGGGCCATCGATCTGGGCTGCCACGAGGGCTACCCCGGCCACCACGTCTATAACGCCCTGCTGGAACAGACCTTCGTGCGCCAGCGCGGCTGGGTGGAGATGAGCGTCTATCCGCTGTTCAGCCCGATGTCCTTCGTCGCCGAAGGCAGCGCCAACTATGGAATCGACCTGGCCTTCCCCGGCCATGAAGGCGTCGATTTCGAAAAGAGCGTCCTGTTCCCGCTGGCGGGTCTGGACCCGTCGACGGCGGAGAAGAAGGCGGAACTGATGGGCCTGACGCGCGAACTGGCGCAGGCGGAATACACCATCGCCGACGACTATCTGTCGGGCCGGGTCGGGCGTGACGAGACGATCGCGCGGCTGGCCAAATACACCCTGACCGAGCCCGCCAAGGCGGCGCAAAGGCTGCGGTTCATCGACACCTACCGCAGCTACATCATCAACTACGGCCTTGGCCGCGACACGGTCCAGGCCTGGGTGGAGCGGCAGGGGCCGGATCACTGGGCCGGGATGCGGACCCTGTTGTCGAGCCAGATCCTGCCGGTGGATCTGGCTGAGTAACTTTTTTCGTCATTCCGGGCGAAGCGCAGCGAAGACACGGAACCCAGCGGCATCGAAGGCGAAGTTGAGAAGCCGTACACACCCCAACCGCAGAGTCCGCGACAGTTTCCCGCTCTCGCGGGCCGCTGGGTCCCCCGGTCTACGCCGCAAGCGGCTTGCCGGGGGATGACGATGATTGTGGGCTATTGCGCGGTCATGCCGCCGTCGATCTTGAACTCGGAGCCGGTGACGAACTTCGATTCATCAGACGCCAGATAGAGGACGCAGTAGGCCACGTCGTCCGGTTCGCCGATCCGCTTCAAGGGAATGCCGCGCGCCAGACGTTCCGCCGCCTTGGCCTCGTCGCCGCCCGCCATGGCGATGAAGGGGTCCAGGATCGGGGTCTTGATGAAGACGGGGTGGACCGAGTTGCAGCGCACGTTCCAGTCGGCCTTGGCCGCCTCCAGCGCCAGGGTCTTGGTGTACATCCACACGCCCGCCTTGGTGGCGTTATAGGCGCCCATGCCCGGCGCCGCCGCCAGACCGGCGATGGACGAAATATTGATGATGGAGGCCGGGGCCGCTGCACGCAGATGCGGCATGGCGTGTTTCGCGCCCAGCATGATGGAGCGCAGATTGATCTCGTACTGGCGCTGCCAGTTCTCGACGGTGTCCTGCTCCACCAGGGCCAGCGGGCCGCCGATGCCCGCATTGTTCACCAGCACCGACAGACCACCCAGATCGGCGGCCACAGCCTCGACCACACGGGTCCAGTCATCCTCGCTGGCCACATCATGAGCATAGGCGAAGGCGGCGCCGGGGATTTCGGCGTTGATGCGGTCGGCCAGGGCGGCGGCGCGGCCGCCGTCGATGTCGGAAACGGCCACCGTCGCGCCTTCGCGCGTCAGCATGAAGGCCATGGCCTCGCCCAGACCGCCAGCCGCGCCGGTGATCAGAGCCTTCTTGCCGGACACCCGGCCGGGACGCGTCACGCTCATGCTTTTGCTCCCAGGCTGGCGGCGGCTTCGTCGATGAAACGGGCCAGAGCCACGTCCTTTTCGGTCACGCCGTCCGCGTCATGGGTCGTGAGCAGAATCTCGACACGGTCATAGACGTTCGACCATTCCGGATGATGGTCCATCTTGTCCGCCAGCAGGGCCACGCGGGTCATGAAGCCGAAGGCGGCGTTGAAGTCGGCGAACTTCAGTGTGCGGGTGATGGCGGGGCGATCCCCGTCCGCGGCGGTCCATGCGGGCAGCGCCTTCAACGCCTCCGCAACATCCAGTCGAGCGTCAGTCATCAGGTTTCCTCTTTTTCTTTGGCCTAAGGCGCCCGGGGAAGCGCGGCAAGCGCCCTGAACTTCATCCGCAACCCGCCTGATCGGGTGACGGCGGCGCGGCGACGCGCTAGACCGTCGCCCATGACAGACGCCCCTTCGCACGGCCCGCATTCGTCGGGTGATCGTTCCTCGTTCGGCTTCCGCGACGTCGATGCGCGCGAGAAGGTGAAGATGGTGCGCGGGGTCTTTGATTCCGTGGCCTCGAACTACGACGTCATGAACGACCTGATGAGCGTGGGCGTCCACCGCATCTGGAAGGACATCGCCGCCAACAAGCTGAACCCGCGCCCCGGAGAAACCATTCTGGACGTGGCGGGCGGCACCGGCGACATGGCCCGGCGCTATTCCAAGATGGCGCGCGCGGCCCAGGAGCGGCGCGGCGGCGAAGACGCCAGCGTCATCGTCATGGACTACAACGCCGAGATGATCCTGGCGGGCGTGCACAAGGGCGGCGAGCCGGAAATGAGCTGGTCGGTCGGCGACGCCATGAACCTGCCCCTGCCCGACGCCTCGGTCGACGCCTATTCGATCAGTTTCGGCATCAGGAACGTGGCCCATATCGACAAAGCCCTGTCCGAGGCGCGGCGCGTGCTGAAACCGGGCGGGCGCTTCCTGTGCCTGGAGTTTTCGCGCCCCACGACCGGCCCGATCCGCAAGGTCTATGACGCCTGGTCCTTCCACGCCATTCCGCGCATCGGCGGCTGGGTCGCCAAGGATCGCGACAGTTACCAATATCTGGTCGAGAGCATCCGCCGCTTCCCCGACCAGCAGGCGTTCAAGGGCCTGATCGAGGACGCTGGGTTCCGCCGCGTCTCGGTGACCAATCTGTCGGGCGGGATCGCCGCCATCCATCACGGGTGGGCGATCTGACCAGCCGGATCTATCGCACGGCCCCGCCGCCGCCCGCCGCCGTGGCGGTGCAGAACCCGGTTGCGGCATCCTTACGCCTGCTGGGCTGGCTGTGGGTGCTGGTGCGCCATGACGCCCTGGTGCCGCGCGAAGTCACGCCGCTGCTGCCCGCCTGGACCCGGCCCTTCGCCCGGTTCGTCCAGCTGTTCTCGGGCCGCGCCGGCCGTCAGGGCCGTCCGGGCCAGCGGCTGGGCAAGGCGTTCGAGCATCTGGGGCCGGTGGCGATCAAGCTGGGTCAGGTTCTGGCCACCCGCGCCGACATCTTCGGCCTGGAGTTCGCCCGCGATCTGGGCCGTCTGAAGGACGCCCTGCCGCCCTTCCCCGAAGACGAGGCCCGTCGCGAAATCGAAAAGTCGCTGGGTCGTCCGGTCGAAAGCCTGTTCACCAATCTGGGACCGGCGGTCGCCGCCGCCTCTCTGGCGCAGGCCCACCGCGCGGCCCTGGCCGATGGGCGGGCCGTGGCGGTCAAGGTGCTGCGCCCCGGCGTCGAACGCCGCGTGGCCAATGGGCTGGATTCCATGCGTCTGGGCGCGGCCCTGGTGTGGAAGCTGGTTCCCCTGTCACGCCGTCTGGAGCCGCAGGCCTTCGTCGAGACCATCGCCAACTCGCTGGATCTGGAACTGGACATGCGCCTGGAGGCCGCCGCCGCCAGCGAGATGGCCGAGGTCATGGCCAAGGACAGCTACATGTCCGCGCCCGCCGTCATCTGGGACGGGGTGGGCAAGCGGGTGCTGACGCTGGAATGGGCGCCGGGCGTGCCGATGACCGATCCCGCCCTGCTGGAACTGCCGGGCATCGACAAGGATCTGCTGGCCGACAATGTGGTGCGCGCCTTCCTGGTTCAGGCGCTGGACCACGGCGCCTTCCACGCCGACCTGCATGAAGGCAATCTGTTCGCCAGCGCGCCCGCGCACCTGACCGCCATCGACTTCGGCATCGTCGGGCGGCTGGGACCGGCCGAGCGGCGCTATCTGGCGGAAATTCTGTGGGGCTTCATCAGCCGGGACTACGACCGGATCGCCCGGGTGCATTTCGAGGCGGGCTATGTCCCCGCCCATCATTCGGTCGAAACCTTCGCCCAGGCCCTGCGCGCCGTCGGCGAGCCGGTGATCGGCCGCGCCGCCAGCCAGGTGTCGATGGGCCGCCTCTTGGGCCAGTTGTTCGAGATCACCGCCCTGTTCGACATGAGCCTGCGGCCCGAACTGATCCTGCTGCAGAAGACCATGGTCTCGGTCGAAGGGGTGGCGCGTCGCCTGAACCCCGACCACGACCTGTGGGCCGCCGCCAAACCTGTCGTGGAGCGCTGGATCAAGCGTGAACTCGGCCCCCAGGCCCAGGCCAAGGACGCCCTGAACGAAGTGATCTCGGCCGCCCGCGCCATCTCGCGTCTGGTGCAGGAACCACCGCGTCCGACGACCGTGGTCATCGAAAAGTCGGGAACCCCGGCTTGGCTCGTGGCTTCTGTCACGGTCGCGGTCATCGCCGCCCTGACGTCCCTGGGCCTTTCGCTCTGGCCCTATCTGCACTGACCGGAGCCTTCACATGAAGACGACCCTGCCTCTGGCGGCCCTCGGCGCCGCCCTGCTGCTGTCCCCCGTCTCCGCCTCCGCGCAGGTCGCGGCTGGAACTGTGCCCAACAGCTTCGACCGCCCCGCCCAAGCCCAAACCCAGCCTGCGCGCCCGGCGCCCGCCCCATCCGCCCCGTCAGCCGCGGCGCCAGACATCGCCCGCGCCGAAGAAGCCCTGCGCAGCGTCATCACGGCGGCCCAGGGACCGGGCTTCGACTACGCCGTCTTCACCGACAATCTGGCCACCCAGATCCGCCAGCAGGCCGACCAGGTTGCGCCCCTGTTGAAGAGCTTCGGCGCCGTGAAGACCGTCGAATATCTGCGTCAGGAAGGCGAGGCCCAACTGTTCAAAGTCACCTTCGACAACCAGGTCACCGAATGGCTGATCGGCTTCGACAGCGACGACCGCATCGCCGCGCTTCTGTTCCGCCCTGCCGAGGGCTGAACCGCCGAGATTCCGCTTTCATGCTGCGACGGAATGTCGCAACTTGAGCCGTTGAAGCGTGGGACGGGGGCGTCCTCAGCCTGAAGGTTCAAGATGAAACGCGTGATCGCCGGCCTGATCATCAGCCTGGGCCTGACGGCTGCTCCGTCCATCGGCGCCGCTGCGACCCCGGCGACTGATCCGCCACAGGATCAGGCCCCGACAACCCGGCCCTCCATCTTCATCAGCCCTTATGGCGAACCCTTCCTGTCACAGGCGGGCGAACCCTATCCGGTCGCGGCCTGGTTCGCCGGCGCCGACGCCGATCACGACGGTCGCCTGACCCCGGAGGAATTCGCCGCTGACGGACGACGCTGGTTCGGCAGGCTGGACCAGAACGGCGACCAGATCATCGATCCCGCCGAGATCGCCGCCTATGAGCGGCTGATCGACGCCGCCTTCCTGCGTGTCGGGGCGCAATCGGGGCCAGGGGGACGCGGCGGTCCCGGCGGCGGCGGTCGTCGCGGCGGCGGGCCGCGCCTGGGCATGGGCGAAGGCGGCGGCCAGGAGGATGAACCCTCGCGCATCCAGCCGCGCGAGCCGCGCGTCACGGCGGCGGCCGAATCCTCGGAACGCATGGCCCGCGCAGGTCTGCTGTCGGTGCCGCAGCCAGTGCGTTCGGCCGACCGCAACATGGATCAGAAGATCACCCTCCAGGAATGGACGGCGACCGGCGAACGCTGGTTCAGCCTGCTGGACACCAGGCATCAGGGCTATCTGACGCTGGAGGGTCTGCCGCAAACGGCGATCCAGAACGACGGCGGTCGTCGGGGACGTGAGCGTCGCTGACGCCTCAGTCGTCGCCGCTGGGACGGCCTCGCCCGCTCTTGATGGCGGATCGCGTGGTCTTGGCCTTCAGGCGTCGTTCCTTGGAGGCCTTGGTCGGGCGGGTCGGCACCCGATAGACCGGCTTGATCGAGGCCTCGTCCACCATGGCCTGAAGCCGTTCGATGGCGTCGGCGCGGTTTCGCTCCTGGGTGCGGTGGCGCACGGCGTTGATCAGGATCACCCCGTCCAGCGTCAAGCGACTGCCCGCCAGTTTCATCAGACGCGCCTTGACCGGCTCCGTCAGACTGGGCGAGTTCCTGACGTCGAACCGCATCTGCACGGCGGTCGAGACCTTGTTGACATTCTGACCGCCCGGCCCGCCCGCGCGATAAAAGCGGAACTCCAGCTCGTCCTCGGGGATGGTCGTCATGTCGCCGCCTTGCGCGCCTTGACCACCGCCTGATCCAGGGCCTGCAGGAAGCGCGAACGGTCGGCGGCGGAGAATGGCGGCGGGCCCGATGTGGCCACGCCCATCGAGCGCAGATGCTCGCCCACCATTCGCCCGGCCAGGGCCGATCCGATGGAGTCAGGGGTGAACGGCTGTCCGTTCGACTTCAGCGCCTGGGCGCCGGATTTCAGACAACGATCCGCCAACGGAATATCGGCGGTGATGACCACATCGCCCACGCCCGCGCGTTCGGCGATCCAGTCGTCGGCGACGTCAGGCCCGGCGTCCACGACCACCTGTTCGATCAGGGCCTCGCGCGGGACCTGCATCCAGCCGTTGGACACGACATAGGTCTTCAACCCGTAGCGGCGCGCCACGCGATAGACCTCTTCTTTCACCGGACAGGCGTCAGCGTCGATATAGATGGTGGTTGGCATAGGCGTGACCTAGCGCGGCGCGATGCGATGCGACAGACTCAAAGAAAAAGGGCGGGACCATCGGCCCCGCCCTTTCCATTCGTCAGTTCCGATAGGCCGGCGGCATCGTCGTCGGCTGCAGGTAACGGTCGCGCAGCAATAGCGGACGGCTGGTCAGCGGCTGTTCGACGCCGTTGACGAAGATCGCCGACGGCTGGCTGAGCGGCTCCAGCGGATCGCCTGACCAGATCACCACATCGCCCGCAGCGCCCGGCGCGATCTGGCCGAACTGTCCGGCCATGCCGAAGATCCTGGCCGGATTGACCGTCAGGGCGGCGATGGCTGCGCTGTAGGGCAGACCGTGCGACACGGCGTTACCGGCGTTGTAGCGGGCCTCGCGCGCCCGGTGGGTCGAGCCTTCATTGCCCTTGATGGCGATGACCACGCCCGCCGCGTTCAGGGCCGCCGCATTCTCCATCCGCGCCGCCCGCACCTCGAAATCGCTGGGCAGGTTAGAGATGGGGTTCAGCAGCACCGGCACATTGGCCGCCGCGATCTCACCCGCGACCAGCCAGCCTTCCTCGGCGCCGTCCAGGATGATCTTGATCCCCTCTTCGCGCGCCAGACGCAGAACCTGCTGGATGTCCGACGCCCGGTGGACGGTGACGATCAGGGGCAGGGTGCCGTTGGCGACGGGGATCAGGGCCTCAAGATCAGCCCGCGACAGGCTGAGATTACGCAGGCCCGCCCGCTCATAGGCCGACTTGTTGCGGGCATAGAGGCGGACCTCCGACAGGGTCTCCTTGAACAGGACGAACTGGGCGCCGCGCGCGCCGCCCGCGACGGCGGCCCCGGCTTCGCCGAACGGGGCGACCATGGCCACGCGCGGCTTGACCAGGATGTTGGAGCCCTGGCCCAGGTTGATGATGGCCGCCTGACCGGCGAACAGGCCCGGCGTCTGGAAGCCGCCGTCGCCTGCGCCCGCCGTCTCCTCTTCATGGACATGGCCGCCCGAGGATCCGGGGTGCTGTGGCACGACCACCGCGCGCGTGATGCCGCCCAGACGCGCCACCGGCAGGGTGAAGGACCAAGGGTCCAGCCCATAGGAGACGTCGAAGGCCGCGCTCAGCGTATTGGCGCTGTTCCTCAGGTCATTGGTGCCGCGCACCGACCCGACCTCGGTTCCGGCCAGACCGGAATCCACGGCGACGAAGCCCGGGGCGACCGTCTTGCCCGCCGCATTGATGACGCGCGCCCCCTCAGGCGCCGCGCCCGATCCGACCGAGACGATCTTGCCGTCACGCAGAACGACAGTGCCGCTTTCGATGACGGAGGTTCCGGTCAGGATGCGGCCGCCGACGATGGCGACGGTCTCCTGGGCGACCGCAGGCGCGGCCATCGACAGGGCGGCGACGGCGCCCGCGATCATGTGAGAGAGGCGCATCAGCGGGCTCCTACAGTGGCGTTGGCCGCGGTCAGGCCATAGCCCGGCTGGCCCAGCTCAAAATCGCTGGTCGGCTGATAGGCGGGATTGGCGCGGTCATAGGTCAGGGCGCCGTCGATGAAGACCTGATCGGCGCGGGCGTAGATCGAGAAGGGATCGGCGCTCCAGATCACGACGTCGGCGCGCAGGCCGGGCGTCAGCGACCCCGTCTGATCCGCGATGCCTATGGCCTTGGCCGCGTTGGAGGTGAACCAGCCGATGGCGTGTTCTTCCGAGATGTTCAGCCCGGCTCGGCGGCCGGCTGACAGGGCGGCGGCGGCCTCCTGGTTCAGACGCTGGGTCAGTTCAGGATCGTCGGAGTGGATGACGGCGCACGAACCCTGCTGGGCGTCCACCAGGGCGGCGTTCTCCTCGATGGCGTCCAGAGCCTCCATCTTGAAGCCCCACCAGCCGGTCCAGATGGCGGCGCAGATGCCGTTGGCGGCCAGTTGCGGCGCGATCTTGTAGGCCTCGGTCGCGTGATGGAAGGTCGAGATGCGGTAGCCGAACTCATTGGCCATATCCATCATCATCGCCATCTCGTTGGCGCGGTAGCAGTGGTTCTGGATCAGGATCGAACCGTCCAGAACACCGGCCAGCGTCTCGTTCTGCAGGTTGCGGGTCGGGGGCGCGCCTTCACCCGTCTCACGCCACTTGTCCCACTTGGCCTTGTAGTCGCGTGCGGCGATGAAGGCGGCGCGATAGCCCGCCATATTGCCCATGGCGGTCGAGGGGCTCTGGTTGCGCGAGCCATAGACGCGCGCCGGGTTCTCGCCGCAGGCCATCTTGACCGTATAGGGAGCGTTCGGGAACTTCAGACCCTGCATGGTGACCGAGGGCACATTGCGAATGGTCACGCCGCGGCCGCCGAACAGGTTGGCCGATCCGGGCAGGATGTGCAGCGTGGTGACCCCGCCCGCTCGCGCGGTGTTGAAACCGGGGTCCTGAGGCCAGATCGAATGTTCGGCCCAGACCTGGGCGGTGTTCGGGCTGGTGGCCTCGTTGCCGTTGCTGAGGCCCTGAACGCCGGGCGACGGATAGACGCCCAGATGGCTGTGCACGTCGATGACGCCGGGGGTGACATAGCGGCCGCGCGCATCAATGACGCGGTGTCCGGCGGGAACCGGGGTCTGGGCGTCGCCGACGGCGGCGACCTTGCCGTCCGTGACCACGACCACGCCGTTCTCGATCTTGCGATCCGTGCCGGTCAGGACGGTGGCGCCGACCACGGCGAAATTCTCGCGCGGCAGGGGCTGATAGGTCGAGGGATAGGGATTCAGCGTCGTCGCCGGATCCAGTCCCGCGTCCAGGCTGCGATCTTTGGAGGGTTTAGCCGCACCGGCCGCCTCGGAGCTGGCCGTCCCCTGGCCGGTCGTGGCGCAGGCGCTCAGCGCCAACGCCGCGCAAGCGACCGCCGCGAGGCTGGCGCCCCGCAGATGATGTCTGTTCATGAAAAGCCCCTTCTCCCACTCCGCACCCTGACAAAAGCAGATGCGGCGAATGCCCCATAGAAACGGGTCAATTGCGGAAGGTCAAAGCGTTTCAACGCCCAGCGATCAGAGCCTCAATGCGTTCCCGGAGGATAGTCTCGTCCAGCCCCTCGACCGAAATCATCTTCAGCCGTGACTGGCCACCACGCTTCACACTGACCGCAGACCGACTGACGCCCAGCGTCTTGGCCAGGAACCGGGTCACCGCCTCGTTGGCCTCGCCATCCACCGGACGGGCGCGCACGCGGACCTTCAGGACAGGCCGTCCCTCGGCGTCCGTCTCCCAGCCGTCAATACGGTCGACGGAGGCGGCGGGCTGGAGCTTCAGGGCAAGGTCGGCGATGGGACAGGCTCGCGCGGAGAGGTGGGAAATCGCCGCCAAACCTAGACAATAAGTCTCAGCCGGGGAACGGCTGTGCGTCTGACGCGTCATCCCATGACCGGGGCCGATGACCGGCCGCCCATGAGGACGCCCCCATGTCGATGACCGTCGCCGACCTGATCGCCCAGACCCTGGCCAATGTCGGCGTGAAACGCATCTGGGGCGTGACCGGCGACAGTCTGAACGGCCTGAACGACAGTCTGCGACGCCTGGACACCATCGAATGGATGCATGTCCGCCATGAAGAGACCGCCGCCTTCGCCGCCGGGGCCGAGGCCGCCATCACCGGGGAGTTGGCTGTCTGCGCAGGCAGCTGCGGCCCGGGCAATCTGCACCTGATCAACGGCCTGTTCGACTGCCACCGCAACCGCACGCCGGTTCTGGCGATCGCGGCCCATATCCCCTCATCCGAGATCGGTCTGGGCTATTTTCAGGAGACCCATCCGCAGGAGCTGTTCCGCGAGTGCAGCGACTTCTGCGAACTGGTCACCAACCCGGCGCAGATCACCGGCGTCCTGGCCCGCGCCCTGAACACCGCCGTCGGCAAGGGCGGTGTGGCGGTGATCGTTATTCCCGGCGACGTGGCCCTGGCCAAGGCGCCGGACGGGGCCAGCACGGAATGGAATGCGCCGGGCCGCCCCCGCATCAGCCCCGCCGAGGTCGATCTGGACCACGCCGCCGAACTGCTGAACGGGGCCAACAAGGTGACCATTCTGGCGGGCAGCGGCTGTGCGGGGGCGCATGATGCGGTGGTAGCGCTGGCCGAGGCGTTGCAGGCGCCGGTCGTCCACGCCCTGCGCGGCAAGGAGCATATCGAATGGGACAATCCCTACAGCGTCGGCATGACCGGCCTGATCGGCTTCTCGTCCGGCTATCACGCCATGCTGGCCTGTGACGCCCTGGTCATGCTGGGGACCGACTTCCCCTATCGCAACTTCTACCCGACGGGCGCCAAGATCATCCAGATCGACCACGACCCGACCGCGCTGGGCAAGCGGGCGACGCTGGCGCAGGGGATTGTCGGCGATGTCAGCGAGACGGTGTCGGCCCTGCTGCCGCGCCTGAAGCACGAGCGTTCGTCGCGGTTCCTGGAGTCGGCGCAGAAACACTATGTCGGGGCGCGCAAGGGACTGGACGATCTGGCCCGCCCCTCTCCGCCCGGAAAGCCGATCCATCCGCAATATGTCGCCGAGGTCGTCAGCCGCCTGGCCGAGGACGACGCCATCTTCACCGCCGACGTCGGCACGCCCACCGTCTGGGCCGCGCGCTATCTGGAGATGAACGGCCGACGTCGCCTGATCGGTTCATTCAACCACGGCTCAATGGCCAATGCGATGCTGCAGGCCATGGGCGCGCAGGCGGCGGCGCCGGACCGTCAGGTCGTGTCCCTGTCGGGCGACGGCGGCTTCACCATGATGATGGGCGACTTCATCAGCCTGACGCAGTTGAAGCTGCCGGTGAAGGTCATCGTCTTCAACAACGGCTCGCTGGGCTTTGTCGCCATGGAGATGAAGGCGGCGGGCTTCCTGGACACTGGCACGGACCTGAAGAATCCCAACTTCGCCGCCATGGCCGCCGCCATGGGCGTGACCGCCTTCCGCGTCGAGGATTCTGGCGATCTCGAGGAGGCCGTCGCCGCCGCCCTCGCCCACCCCGGTCCGGCCCTGGTCGATGTGATCACCGCCCAGCAGGAACTGGTCATCCCGCCCAAGATCAAGCTGGAGCAGGCCAAGGGGTTCGGCCTCTATATGCTGAAGGCCGTGATGAACGGGCGCGGCGACGAGGTTCTGGCCCTGGCCAAGACCAACCTCTAGCCGCGCCTGTCCTGCGGGGGATCAGCCCTCGGTCAGATCACCCTGCGGCGTCACGCTGTAGCGTTTCACGACCCGCGTCTGATACGGCTTGGCCATGATGGTCGAGACGGCGCACAGTTCGGCGACCGCGCGTTCCGGCGTCAGGGTCAGCAGGATGTAGCCCTTTGACGTCTGGTCGCAGAAGACCACCTCGGGGTTGGCTGACGACAGGGCCAGACCGATGGGCAGGCCGCCGACGTGGTCGCCCACTGACGGGCTGGAGATGGACGAGGTTCCGAACTCCACCGCCCGGCGCTGGCCCGCATTGTCATACAGTTCATTGGTCCAAAAGGCGTGGCTGTCGCCCGACAGGACGATGGGCTGGACGCCTGTGGCCTTGAAGGTCTCATACAGGCGCTCGCGGCCCGCCGGATAGCCGTCCCAGCCGTCCAGATTGAACGGCAGGCCCAGTTTGAACAGCTGGATCGCCGCCTCGATCTCGGGTCGGGTTTCCGGCGGCAGGGTCGCCAGAAGCTGGGCCACCTGCTCGGGCGGCATCATCTGGTCGATGTTCGGCCCCTTGACCCGGGCCATGACCACCTGATTGCCCAACACCTGCCACGGACGGCCCGCCGCGTGCGAGCGCTGGATGGTGTCGCCGATCCAGCGGCGCTGCACCTCGCCCAGCATGTCGCGCGACGGATCATTGCGCGTGACCTCAAAAGCCGCCACATCGGGCGAGCCGTCAGCCTTGCGCGGCAGATCGGCGTATGTCAGTTGCTTGTTGCGCGCCAGAAGCCGGGTCTCGACCATGATCAGGCTGGCCAGATCGCCGAAGTGGAAGGCGCGGTTGATCGCTTCCTGGAGCGTGCCCGCCTTGGGCTCGCGGATCGGCATCCATTCGTAATAGGCCCGAAGCGCCGCGGCCTTGCGCGCGGCGAAATCGCCCTCGGTTTCCGGCTGATGGTTTTCCGCGCCCAGAATCCAGGTGTCATTGGCCACCTCGTGATCGTCCCAGACGCAGATGAAGGCGGCCCGCGCATGGGCGGCCTGCAGGTCTGGATCGGTCTTGTACTGGGCGTGGCGCGCCCGGTAGTCAGCCAGGGTGACGATCTCGTGCGCAGGCTCGGGAATGCGGTTCAGCCGCGCTCCGTGGTCCATGCCATAGTCGCCCGCCGCCGCGCCATATTCGTAGATGTAGTCGCCCAGATGCACGACCGCATCGACGCGCGGCTGCTTGGCGATGGCGTCATAGGCGTTGAACAGGCCGCCCGGATAAAGCTGGCACGACACCACCGCCAGAACCACGTCCGGCGTCTGGTTTTCGGGCAGGGTCCGCACCTGTCCGACCGGCGACGTCACGCCGTTTGCGGTGAAGCGGTAGAAATACTCCGTGCCCGGACGAAGCGCCGCATCATCCAGTTCGTGCTTGATCGTAAAGTCGCGTTCGGCCCCGGCTTTCAGGGTCGACACCCGGCGCACCAGGTCGCGGAAGGCCGCATCGCGCGCGATCTCCAGCGTGACAGCGATATCGCCGCCCGCACCCGTTTCAGGCGTCACCCGCGTCCAGAAGACAGCCGAATGCGGCCCCGGATCGCCGCTGGCCACCCCATGCAGAAAGGCGACCTGTCCGGTGTTGGCGGCCTTGGCGGCGGCGGGCGTTGCGGCGCCCGCGCCGAGCAGGCCCAGAAGACTGCGGCGATCCAGGTTCATCGGTTCTCTCAGAGCTTCAGCTTGAACACGAGGCCGTAGGAGGCAGGCCGTCCGGCGATGAAGGTCGGCATCCCCAGCGCATCGCCGGTGTTGCCCGCATCCTTGATGTATTTCTCATCCAGAATGTTCTCGCCGAAGGCCTCCACGCCCCAGTTCTGCGAGGCCGGTGCATAACGGATCCGCAGGTTCAGCAGACCATAGGCGTCCTGATATTCGTCCTGGATCAGGTCAGGGACGAAATGGCCCTTCTGCAGTGCCGGGATGTCGTTGTCGTCGTCAAAGAAGACCTTGGACTGCCAGGTGTAGGTGGGCTGAACCTCGATCGCGCCGCCCGCGACCGGCAGACGCCAGATGGCCCCGAACGAGGCCGCATGGTCAGGCGACAGACGGAAGTGGTTGCCCTTGTACAGACCATTCTCGAACCGCGAATGGTTGAAGGCGTAGGTGGCGAACAGATCCAGGCTCGACGAGACGGTGAAGTTGGCCTGTCCCTCGAAGCCATAGGACTTGGCCTCGCCCGCATTGGTGGTGACGAACAGGGTGCCCTGCTGCACCGTCGTCTGGAAGTTGTCGTAGTTGTACAGGAAGACGGCGCCGTCCACGCGCAAGCGGCGGTCCAGCAGGGCGGCCTTGGCGCCGATCTCATAGCTGTCGACCGTCTCGGCGGCGACCGGGGTGAAGCGGGCGGCGCCGCCCGGCGCGGCGGGACCCGAGGCGCTGATCACCTCCGGGCGGCGGCCGCGCGCATAGTTGGCGTAGATGTTGGCGTCGTCGGACAGGGCGTAGCGCGCCGTCAGACGCCAGGTCACGCCGTCATCCTTGGAGTCGAAATAGGAGAAGTCGCCATTGTTCGTCGTCGGCTGGGCCGTCAGGCCGAACAACGGGAACAGATTGGCGGGAATGTTCAGATAGGCCGGATTGGCCATGGTCGTCAGGAAGGCCTGCATCTGGGCGGCAGGGATCGCGCCCGACTGAAGCGCCAGCAACGCCCCCAGAACCGAACGGCTTTGAACCGAACTGGCGAAGCCCGTCGTCTTGTCATCGCGGGTGTAGCGAACCCCGCCCGAGACCTCCAACCGGTCGGTCAGGGCATAGGTGACATCGGCGAAGACATCGTAGGATGTCAGGTCCGAGTTGTTGATCGGCGTCTCGATATGCGTCGCCTTCAGGTTGGCGGCGATCGGAGCGGCGAAGGCCCCCGCGCCCAGCGGGCTGAGCAGTCCGCCCAGAGCCAGGCCCGCCAGCGTCGGATAGCTGGCCATCGGCAGGGTCTTGTCGCCGACCGTGGTCGGCGATCCGTCCAGCAGTCCGGCCAGCTGCACCAGGGCCAGACGTTCGTCGAACTGGGTCGGGGTGCGCTGATAGCCCTCTTCATGGAACCAGCCCGCGCCGACGAAGCCGCTGAGCCGCCCGCCGTTGTTGTAGCTCAGGCGCAGATCCTGGCTCCACTGTTCGCCATAGGTGTCCTCGGCGGCGGTCAGAATGGGCAGGGAGACGCCGTCCGCGTCAAAGGTCTCGTAATTCTTGAACTGGCGGTAGGCCGTGGTCGAGTTCAGGCGCAGGGAGGAATTCAGATCGATGCGGGCCAGACCCGTCACGCCCCAGACCTCGCGGGTCAGACCCAGCGACTTGCCGCCGTCAAAGGCCGCGCCCGGCGTCAGGGCCGCGCCGTCCCACGGTTCCTTGCCGCCCAGCACCGCGCCGGTGTTCGGGTCGGCGGGGAAATAGGCGATGGACTTGAACGGCGTGCCGGACGCCTTGTCCGTCTGATAGTTGGCGATCACGTCGAAACGCGTCCGCTCATTCGGCGCCCATGCGCCCGACAGGCGGAAGGCCTTGGTCTCGATGGAGTTGTAATCGTCACCGCCCAGCAGGTTCTCGACAAAGCCGTCGCGCGTCTTCATGCGCGTGGACAGACGCAGGCCCGCCGTCTCGCCGACCGGCAGGTTCACCGCCCCCTCGACCATGCGATAGCCTTCGTTGCCGACCTCGGCCTGGGCATAGGCTTCGGTGCGGCCGATGCGGGCGCGATTCTGGACCAGATTCACCGCGCCGATCAGAGCGCCGCGTCCGTAGAGGGTCGACTGCGGCCCCTTGGCCACCTCGATCCGCTCCATATCGAACAGTTCGACATAAGAGCCGCGCGATTTGGAGATCGACACCCCGTCCTGGAAGACGGACACGCGCGGCTCAGCCGTCGCGGAGCCGCTGTCCGAAGTGATGCCCCGCATCACAAAGCCCGGATTGTTCGGCGACTGGTTCTGCACCAGGAAGCCGGGCACGAAGGCCGACAGCTGATCGAACTCCTGAACACCCAGGTCCTGCAGGAACTGGCCCGAATAGGCGGTCAGGGCGAAGGGGACGTCGATGGTCTTCTGTTCGCGCAACTGAGCCGTGACGACGATGTCGTCGACGGTGGAAGGCGTCGTCTGTTCGTCGGCCCAGGCGATGGTTCCTCCGGCGCTGGCGCCGACCAGGGTTGCGGCGGCCAGCAGCCGCGTCTTCAGTGAAATGGTCATGATCGAATCCCCCGGATTGGCAATGTCAGGGGACTGACTAGCCGTAGGCCATGTCGCGGCGGCGACGGTTCGGCATAGGCTTCAAGACGACCGCGAGACATGACGGCGACGCTTGATCCGGGTTCGGCGCTTCAGCGCAAGTCCGAAATCATCCGGCGTTCAAAAAACTCAGGTTTCCGGCTCCAGCCGATAGCCGACGCCCCGGACATTACGCAGCAGGCCCGCCGCGCCGGAAGTCTCCAGCTTGCGGCGCAGATGGCTGACATGGCTGTCGATGGTGCGTTCCAGCACGTCCTGATTGGGAAAACAGGCCTGCATGATGTCGGCGCGGCTGAAGACCCGCAGCGGCGTCCGCGCCATATGGGCCAGGATGCGGAACTCGGTCAGGGTCAGGTCCAGCCGCCGACGCCCTTCGTGCAGGATGACGGCGGCCAGATAGTTCTCAAGCTGCACTTCCAGCGGCCCGACGCGCAGCACCTTGGCCTTCTGTGCGCCCAGGGTCCGGCGCAGGATGGCGCGCGCGCGCGCCGCCGCCTCCACCGGCGTCAGCGGCTGGATCAGATAGTCGTCCGCGCCGATCCGCAGGGCCTGAAGACGCCCCGCCTCACGCCCTTGCGTCGCCAGCATGATGACGGGGGTTTCGCCGCGCCGCCGCACCTCGCCCAGCACGTCCCAGCCGTCACGGACGGGCAGGTCCGCGCCCAGAAAGATCAAGTCCGGCTTCAGGGAATCCTGAAGGTCCAGCACCGCCTGGCCATCGGACGCCAGAGCGGTGCGAAAGCCTTCGCGCCGCAGGCTGGCGTCCAGCCCGTCGGCGGTTTCGGCGTCACTTTCGGCGATCAGAACCAGCGGCGTCATGCCGCGCCTCTGCACCGCCCGGATCGCGACGGTCCAGCAAAAGCGGAATCATCGCGTAAAATTCACGCCAGTTTCACATTCGAAAACGCCTGAACCCTCCCCGCCCGATCAGGGGCGAGGAGGGCCAAAACGCTAAGGCTTGGTCAGTTTTAGTACTTGGCCGTCAGCTGGATGCCGAAGGTGCGCGGCGTGTTGAAGTTGCCGTAGTCCCCCAGCGTGGCCCGGTTCGACGGATCACGACGATAGACATAGGTTTCGTCCAGCAGGTTGCGCGACCACACAGCCACTTCCAGCAGCGGACCGCCGGGGTTGGTCTGGATGTCGGCGATGGCGATGCGGCCGTTCACGACGAACGACTGGTCGTTCTTGATTTCGAACTGTTCGAAGCTGTGGCTGGCGTCGGCGTAGTTGGCGTCGATGTGGGCCTTCAGGGTCGCGCCCATGAAGGGCGATTCCCAGTCGGCGGCGACGCTGGCGGCGTTCTCGGGCGTATAGGCGATGAACACCTTCTGCAGCTTGCCGTCGAACGGGTTGACCGTGTCCGGGATCTTTGCGTCGGTATAGGCGTAGGAGGCCGACAGGGTCAGGTTGTCGGTCGCGCGGAACTGACCTTCCAGCTCCAGACCACGGATCTTGGTCGTGCCGGGGGCGTTGACCGTCTCAAGCGTGTTGCGGGTGCCGGTGATCAGGCTGAAGTCGATCTGGCTGTCGGTGCGGTCCATCGCATAGATGGCGGCGTTCAGGCGGACGCGACGGTCGAACAGGTCGCTCTTCACACCCAGTTCGTAAGCCTTGACCTCTTCCGGATCGAACGAACGATAGGTCAGCGAGCGCGAGGAGGCGCCGCCGGCGCGATAGCCGGTCGAATATTTGCCATAGACGTTGACGGTGTTGGTCAGGTCATAGGCCAGGGTGACCAGCGGGTCGAAACGGTCGACCGAGCTCTTGAAGTGCAGTTCGCCCGTGACGCCGTTCACGACCGGCAGGGCGTTGTTGACCAACTCCAGCGTGCCGTCTTTTTCATCCCAGGTGTAGCGGCCGCCGACCGTCAGATGCAGGTCGCTCAGGTTCGCGGGGGTCCAGGTCGCCTGACCATAGACAGCCTTGGATTCCGAGTGGGCCGTGGACTTGCGGTCCATCGAGCGGAAGCCGCGGATGGTCGGGGTTGGATCCAGGATGGTGTAGCCCGTGCCGTCCGCATTCCACTGGTTCGTCGAAGGCGTGGAGGCGTCGTCCGAGACGGTCTCCTTGAAGTAGAATACGCCGCCGACGTAGTCGATGCTGTCGCCCAGCGAACCGACCGCCTGGATTTCCTGGCTGAACTGGTGCTGCCAGAAACCGGCCAGCGAGTAACGCGAGAACTTGCCGTTCGGCGTGCCCAGCGGCGGACGGTGGGCGCCGGCGATGTTGTCGTACTGTTCAACGTCCAGATCGCGATAGGCGGTGATCGAACGGATTTCCAGCGAGTCGGTCGGGCGGTACGACAGATGCAGGTCGATGCCGCGCGTGTCGTCAACGCTCCACTGCTGCGGCACGCCGATGTCGGCCTGGGTCATGCGCTTGGAGCCCTCGACCTGCACCAACGGCGACAAACCACGGATGTTGCCTTCAGCGACGGTCGAAGAACGACCGGAGACGACTGGCGACGTGAACGGCACCACATTCAGGCCGTTCGGGTTGAAGTTCAGCAGTTGCGAATAGAAGGGGGTGTTCTTGTCCTTGCCGATGTCGGCGGCCAGGGTGGCCGAGAAGTTGTCGGTCGGGGTCCAGCGGGTCTGGAAACGCAGGCCGCGACGGTCGTACTGGCCAAAGCCGGTCTCACCCGGAAGGATGTTCTTGGTGACCGGACCCTGCACCTGGATCACGCCGTCGACCTTGAAGGCGAAGTCGCCCAGGGCCGGGAAATCGACGTGCATTTCCGTGTTGTAGGAGTCCAGGTTGCCGACGCCGGCGGTGGCGCGCATGCCGAACTCGCCGGTGGGCTTGCGCGTGACCAGCGACAGGGCGCCGCCTTCGGTGTTGCGGCCGAACAGGGTGCCTTGCGGCCCCTTCAGAACCTCGATGCGCTCGATGTCGAGCAGGGCCGAGCCCAGGCCGTGCTGGCGGGCCAGATAGACGCCGTCGACATAGACGCCGACGCCCTGTTCGCGGGCGGGCTGGTTGGCGTCGTTCGGCACGATGCCGCGAATGCCGATGGTCAAGGCCGACTGACGGGCTTCGAAGGTGGCGACGCGCAGGGACGGAACGGCACCGTCGGCCAGATCCATCAGGCTCTGGACGTGACGGTTCTCCAGCGCCTCAGAGCCAAGCACCGAAATCGAGATCGGCGTCTCCTGCAGATTGGTCTCACGCTTGGTCGCGGTCACGATGATGTCGGCCAGGCCGGACTGTTGATCGACCGGCGCCGGTGCGGGCGCGGTTTCGGCGAAGGCGGCGACGGGCGTCGCCAGTAGTGCGCTGCCCAGCAGAAGCTGGAGGCGAAGTTTATTGCGACGTTGCATCATTGTTCCCCTGCGATGTCAGCGTCGGGGATTAGGACGTCTGTGCAATAGTCAGTTCACAGACGTGTAACGGCCAGGTGCATTATTCGTGTCGTGACATCAGCGCAGTCGCCAAACGACCTAATTCAAATCTCCTGACAATCTCCACAATTCAGCAGGCAGGCCTGAGCCGATGCGACGGCGTCGCCTTCAGGCTGCGAACAGTCGCAGCGCCTGCTCGTGCAGGCCCTGGTTGGCGGAGATCAGCACGGGGCCGCCCGCCTCGGCCCGTTCGCCGTTCAACTGTGTCACCACCCCGCCCGCCTGTTCGATGATCGGGATCAGGGCGACAATGTCATACGGCTGAAGCGACGGCTCTATGGCCAGGTCGATCTGGCCTGCCGCCACCATGACCATGGCATAGCATTCGCCGCCGTAACGGGTCATGCGCGTGGCGGTCTTCAGACGGGCGAAGCCGTCCAGCAGATGGTCGGGCCAGCCCTCTGGCGAGGTGGTGTGCAGGACGGCCCCGGCCAGATCGTCGACCGCGCGCGTGCGGATGGGATGGTGTGCGCCGCCGCGCCGGGTCCAGGCCCCGTCCGGCCCGCCCCAGAAGCGTTCGCCGGTGAAGGGCTGACTCATCAGGCCGTGGGTCGCCACGCCGTCCTCAGTCAAGCCGATCAGCGTGCCCCAGACCGGAATGCCGCACAGGAAGGGGCGCGTGCCGTCGATGGGGTCGATCACCCACTGGAACCGGCTGTCGCCTGCCAGACCGAACTCTTCACCCAGGACGCTGTGGTTCGGATAGGTCGCGGTCAGGATTTCGCGGATGGCCAGTTCGGCGTCACGGTCCGCGTCCGTCACCGGGTCGAAGGAGAAGCCCGGCTTGACCTTGGTGTCGACCTCCAGCGCCTGCCGGAACCGGGCCGAGGTGATGGCGTCGGCGGCGTCGGCCAGACGGTGCAGAAACTCGATATCGACAGGTGCGGTCATGGTTGAACCTTTGGCTTGGTGGAGCCCCGCTGGATCAGGGTGAAGGGCAGAACGGCGTCGGTCGCGGCGGGGGCGTCGCTGCGATTGCGGAAGGCGGTCTTCAGCGCCTCCATCGCCTGTCCGGCCATTTCGGCCAGGGGCTGTCTTATGGTGGTCAAGGTCGGCCAGACGCGGGTGGCCAGAAGCGTATCGTCAAAGCCGCAGACGGCCAGATCATCGGGCAGCCTTAGGCCGCGCCGGTTGGCCGCCCACAGGACCCCCGCCGCCATTTCGTCATTCGCCGCGACGATGGCGGTCGGCGGATGTTCGAGGTCCAGCAACTGATCGGCGCAGGCGATGCCGGAGGCAAAGCCGAAGTCGCCCTGCGCCTCCAGTTCATCCGGCGGCGTCAGGCCGCGTGCGATCAGGGCGGCGCGATGCCCGTCCCGGCGCGCGATGCTGTCGGAATGGTTCAACGGGCCGACGACGACGCCGATCCTTTCATGCCCCTGATCCAGCAACAGGGTCGTCACGGCCTGAGCGGCGCCCACATTGTCGATCCGCGCCGTCGCCATGCCCTCGATCGGGCTGGCGGTGACCAGACCGGCCAGCGGCACGCCCAGTTCCGTCATCGCCCCGACGTCCAGCATCTCGGCATAGGGCGGCACCAGAATGATCGCCTCGGCCCCGCTGGACACCAGTTCCTGCGCCAGATCGCGCACCTTGTCCGGGTTGCGGGTCAGGAGCGGGCGAAACAGAAGCTGCAACCCGCGCGACGCGGCCTCGGTGGCGATGGCGGCCGTCAGCGTGGTCTGAAAGGCGCTTTCACCCGAATTATAGATGACCCCGACGCGCGACAGACCAGCCCCCGCCAGACGACTGGTCGACAGATTGGGCACATACCCCAGCAAGGCGGCGGCCTCTCGGACCCGCATCCGCGTGTCGTCGCTGGCCCGTCCGCCGCCGTTCAGGACGTTGGACACGGTCATGATCGAGACCCGCGACACGCGCGCCACGTCCGCCAGCGTCACCTGCGCTCGCCGTGTGCGGGTCATGCGCCGACATCCATGGGCCTAGCCTCTGTTGGCCGTGATCGTGCGGGCCAGAACTGGCACCAGGACCATCAGGCCGGCAAGTCCCCAGAAGGCGGCAGGCAGGCCGACCAGCTTGGCCACGGCGCCGACGCCTGCCGGTCCCATCAGAATACCCGCATAACCGGTGGTGGTGATGGCGGCGACGGCCAGGCCCGACGGCATCGATTTCTGCGCGCCCGCCAGACGGAACAGCACCGGCACGATGTTGGATGCGCCCAGGCCGATCAGGACGAAGCCGGCGATGGCGATGACAGGCTCCTTCACCAGCAGCAGCACGGCGAACCCGGCCAGGGCCGCCAGACCGCCCCAGAACAGGGTGCGGAAATCCCCGATGCGCGCCGTCACGCCGTCGCCGACCAGTCGCCCGGTCGTCATGGCCAGGGAGAAGACAATATAGCCGACGCCGCCCTGCGACAGCGGAACCAGACCTGCGTCGGTCAGCAGCAGGGCGCTCCAGTCCAGGATCGCGCCTTCGGTCAGGAAGGTCACGGCGGCCAGCAGGGCCAGCACCAGAACAATGCCGCGCGGGAAGGCGAACAGGGGTGCGCCCTCATCGGCCTGGGTCGCGATCAGACGGGGCCAGGCCAGCAGGATCGCCACACCGACCACCACCGCGCTGACCACCGCACAGACTACAGGCGCCAGACCCAGCGACAGCATGGCCGTCACGCTGGCGGCGCCGCCGAACCCGCCGATGCTGAACAGGGCGTGGAAGCCGGACATCAACGGCCGCGCCGACGCCTTTTCGACCTCGACGGCGTGAATATTCATCGCCACGTCCAACGACCCCAGGCCCGCGCCAAAGACGAACAGGGCCACGCCCAGGGTGATCGGTGACGGGGCAAAGGCCAGGAAGGGCATGGCCGCCGCCATGATCAGGCCGCTAACGATGATGATGGGGCGGCTGCCGTGCTTGGCGCTGAGGACGCCGGTCAGAGCCATGGCCAGAACAGAGCCGACGCCCAGGCACAGCAGCAGCAGACCCAGCGCCCCTTCGTCGATGGCCAGACGCGTCTTGGCGAACGGCACCAGAGGCGCCCAGCTGGCGAGGCCGAAGCCCGCAGCCAGAAAAGCCAGTCTCGTCGCCAGCCGCGCCTGTTTTCCGTCCATGACCGTCATCAGAAGTCCAAAAAAGAGGCCGGTCACGTGTCACAGAGATCTGCGTGACCGGCCCGCAAGTGAACAGCGAGGGAAGCTGTCAAAAGCCGCAGTCATTGATTTAACGCTAAACCACAAGCGGTAAACCCGCACGATTTTTGCTATTTCGTCCAACCGCCGAAATCTGGGCCGCCGCCTGCGGATCACGGAACGGCCCGATGACCGAACACGACACCGCCGGTCGAAGTCACACGCCTGTAACGCAACCGTAGTTCAGGCGTCTCACCTCGCCCCTAGACGCGCTCCGACTGAAGGGGAAATCGCGTCATGTTGTCACACACTGGATATTCGCGCCTGGCCTGCCTGCTGGCGGGCACGGCCTTCGCCACGCTGGCCGGAACGGCGTCCGCCGCAGACCTGTCGACCGCTGCGACCGTCGCGGCCGTAAACGAACAGGGCGCAAACGAGCCTTCTTATGAGGTCGGCGAAATCGTCGTGGTCGGCAAGGGCCAGACACGCTCGGTCTCGACCCTGCTGCCCGCCAATCTCGAAACCCTGCCGCCGGGAACCAGCGTCCAAAAGGCGCTGAACTTCCTGCCGGGCGTTAGCGCCCAGTCGATCGACGCCCTGGGCGTCAACGAACAGTCCCTGACGCTGCAGGTGCGCGGCTTCAACACCACCCACCTGGGTTATGCGCTGGACGGCGTGCCGCTGGGCGACGGCGCCTATAACAACTACAACGGCCTGACGATCAGCCGCGCCCTGATCTCGGAGAACCTGGGCCGGGCCGATCTGGCCACCGGCATCGCGGGCCTGAGCATCCCATCGACCAGCAATCTGGGCGGCGCGCTGATCTATAGCTCCAGCGACCCGCGCAAGACCTGGGGCGTGCGCGGCAGCCAGACCTTCGGCAGCGAAGACACCAAGCGCACCTTCCTGCGCCTGGACACCGGCGAGCACCACGGCTTCTCGGCCTATGTCTCGGGCCAGTACAGCGAGCAGGACCTGTTCGTGAATCAGGACGCCTGGAACCAGTCGACCGGCAAGCAACTGAACGCCAAGGCCAGGTACGAATTCGAACGCGGCGCGATCACCGCCTTCGCCGACATCTCGCGCACCAATCAGGCCGATGACGCCTATCTGTCCAAGGACATGCAGAGCCGTCTGGGCTGGGACTGGGCCGGTTACGCCCCCAACTGGCAGGCCTTCCTGGACCGCGCCTATTGCTCGGTCACCGGCCCGACCGCGCCCGCCAAATGCGTGCCTGCGACCGCGCCGGAGAAGAACTCCGATGTGACCTTCACCAACGGCCAGATCCTGCGCAACGACGAGCTTTATTACGTCGCGGGCGACTATCGGATCACCGACAGCCTCAGCGTTCGCGGTCAGGTCTACAAGCACACCGACAAGGGCGCCGGTAACAACTGGATCGTCGGCTGGTCCATCAACCCGACGGGCAATCTGCCGGTCCAGATCCGCGACACCCGCTACACCATCGACCGCGAGGGCGTTCTGGGCAGCGCGACTTGGGCCATCGGCGCCCACCGTCTGCAGGCCGGGTTCTGGCTGGAGGACAACACCTCCAGCGCCGCTCGCTATATCTGGACCAATGTCACCGAGCCGTTCAGCTTGGCGCGCTTCCTTAAGGGCCAGCCGAACAACGCCCAGTGGGTTCAGCAGACCACGTGGACGACCCGCCAGTTCTACGTTCAGGACGAGGTCAAGCTGCTGAACGACGCCCTGACCATCGATTTCGGCTTCAAGAGCACCTATTCCAAGTCCGTCGCCGAGGCCCAGCGCGGCATCGCGGTCAACGCCCCGCCCGCCTCCAGCCAGTTCGCCTCGGGAACTCTGACGGCCAAGGACGACTTCCTGCCCGAGATCGGCGTCCACTGGCAGATCACGCCCGAGCATGAACTGTTCGCCAGCTATGCCGAAAACATGGCCATGTATCAGGGCGGCTTCAAGCTTGGTCCGCAATCCGTGTCACAGGCCGTCTGGGACGCCCAGGGCCACACCCTGAAGCCGGAAACCTCCAACAGCTTCGACGGCGGCTATCGCTACATCAGCGGCCCGCTGCAGATCGCCCTGTCGGCCTATCACGTCAGCTTCAACGACCGCCTGCTGCAATATAACCCCTGCCCCACCAACCAGCAGCAGAACCCCGGCTGCGGCAACTCCTTCCACAATGCGGGCGGGGTCACCAGCACGGGCGTCGAACTGGGCGTGCTGTGGAAGCCGGTTCCCTGGGCGACCTGGTACAACTCGGCCTCGCTGAACAAGACCACCTATGACGACGATCTGAACTGGTGCACCGCCACCTGCGTGGTCAAGGAAACCGACGGCAAGCAGCAGGTCGATACGCCCAAGGAGATGTTCGCCAGCGTCCTGACCCTGCAGCGCGGCGGCTTCTCGGCCTCGCTGATGGGCAAGTACACGGGCCGCCGGTACTACACCTACACCAACGACCAGAGCTTCGGGGGCTACACCACCTTCGACCTGGGCCTCAGCTATGATCTGGGCAACGTCGGGGTGAACGGCGCCAAGCTGGCGGTCAATGTCACCAACCTGACCGGCAAACGCTATGCCTCGAACTTCGACAGCAGCGTGTTCGCCCCGGATGACGCGGCGGGCAGCATCGTGGTCTTCCACTCGTCGGCTCCGCGTCAGGTCTTCGCCACGATCAGCTTTGATTTCTAAGCCGCGCTAATCGTGTTTTTCGCCTCTCCCTCCGCTTCGCAGCGGGGGAGAGGCGATTTCAATTCTGCAAGGGAAACGGACTGATGAAAATGCTCCGCTGGCTTCAGATCGCCGCCGCGACCGCCGCCGTCGCCCTGTCGGTCGGCATCGCGAACGCCGACGCCCAGGACTTCACCATCGCCGTCGTCCCCGACACCCAGAACTATTCCGACGTCACCCTGCCCCAACCGCGCGGCGAGACCACCTTCATCCAGCAGATGCAGTATCTGGCCGACCAGAAGGCCGAAAAGAACATCGTCTTCGTCAGCTTCGTCGGCGATTTGATCCAGCACGGCGACGGCCAGTTCCGCATCGCGCCCAAGGACGGCGCCCCCGGTCCGCACACGGTCATGGACACGCGCGGCGAATGGGACATCGCCAACGGCGCCGTGTCGATCCTGAGCCGGTCTGGCGTGCCCTTCGGCATGGTCCCCGGCAACCACGACTATGACAACTATTCCTGGTGGAGTGAGGACGGCGGGCCGGGCGCCTCGCGGCCTCTGTCAGGGGGGCGTGCGTGGAACCTGTATTTCGGCCCCGCCTCGCGCCATTTCGCGGGCAAGGCCTGGTACGGCGGCGCATCGCCGAATGGGCTGAACTCGTTCCAGACCTTCCAGGGCGACGGGAAGACCTTCCTGCATCTGTCGCTGGAGATGGACCCGCCGGTGTCGGCCCTGAACTGGGCGCAGACCGTGCTGGACGCCCATCCCGGCCTGCCCGTCATCGTCACGACCCATGAATGGCTGGCGCCCAGCAAGACTGGCGAGACCAAACGTGGCGACAGCACCGCCAGCCTGTTCGCCGGAACCGACCACCTGTCGCCCGATCAGGTCTGGGACCGGTTCATCCGCAAGAACCCGATGATCTTCATGGTGTTGAGCGGCCACGCCTATCTGCCCGCCGTCGACGGCGTGTCGCTGGGCGAGAACCTGCGGATCGACCACAACGATGCAGGTCACCCCGTCTATCAGGTGCTGCAGGACTATCAGGGCAACACCGTCGGCGCTGACGGTCAGGCCGGATCAGCCAATGGCGGCGGCGGCTGGCTGCGCTTCATCACCTTCGACACGGCCCGCCGGAAGATGCATTTCCACACCTATTCCCCGCTTCTGGACCGCTACGCAGGCCAAGACGGGGAAGCCACCTTCGGCGTTCCCGCGCACTACTCCGACTTCGAACTGGATTTTCCGCCCCAGCTTCTGGTCCGGCGATAAGTCCAACCGCCTCGACGAAGCGAACATCCAGGTTGCAGAATGCTGCAACCGGAAATGTAACGTTAGAATTGCTGTTGCAACCGTAACAATTCCTAGCTTTCCGGTAGATTTTCCCCGTTCCACAAAGGCACGGGGGATGAGGAGAAGACAGGGCGGCGTCAGCCTGGCCTTGGGTCTCCCCTTTCCCGGTCCGGAAGGGGAACAGACACAGTGCGCATCAACGGATTTCAGGATCAATCGCGATCAGGGCTGGCGCGATGACGCTGGTCCAGCTTCGCTATCTGATCGCGGTGGTGGATGCGAACCTCAACATCACGGCGGCGGCGGCGCGTCTGAACGCGACCCAGCCGGGTATATCCAAACAGCTGAAACTGCTGGAAGACGAGCTGGGCTTTCAGGTCTTCGTTCGCAAGGGCAAGAGCCTGGAGCGGACCACGCCCGCCGGCGTCGAGGTGATCGACCGCGCCCGCAGCGTTCTGGTCGAGACGGACAACATCCGGTCCCTGGCGGCGGATTTCCAGCAGCAGAGCGACGGCGAACTGCACATCATCGCCACCCAGACCCAGGCGCGCCTGTTCCTGCCGCGCGTGCTGGGCGTGTTGAAGGCCCAGTACCCGGCGCTGGGCATCCGCCAGTCCTATTTCAGCGAAAACCCGGCGGCGGCGACCTCGGAATCCGAGTCCGTCGATCTGTCCGTCGTCAGCGCCAGCGAACATGAGAGCGTCGGATCGCCCGCCATCCCGCTGTATCGCTGGCGACGCAGCCTGCTGGTTCCGGCGGGGCATCCGCTGACGCGTTTGGGACGCGCCATCACCCTGGCCGACATCGCCGAGCATCCGCTGGTGTCCTATCCCTCGATGGCGCGAGCGGGATCCAGCGTGTCGCGCGCCTTCACCCTGTCCAGCCTGACCCCGCGTTTCGTCGGCACGGCCCAGGACCCGGAACTGATCAAGTCCTATGTCCGCTCGGGTCTGGGCGTCGGCCTGATCGCCGAAATGGCGGTTTCGGCCAGCGACGGCGCCGACCTTGTCGCCATCGACATAGGCGACCTTTTGCCGACCTGCACCGCCTGGGCGGTGCTGCGGCGCGATACGGTGGCGCGGCGCTACACGCTGGATCTGCTGCGGCTGCTGGCGCCCCGCTATTCGCTGCAGGACATCAGCCGCCTGTTGCGGGACGGCCGCCCCCTGCCCGACCGGCCCGCGCCCTGGTGGAGCGATGTTCAGGCGCATGAGCCCGTCGTTCCGCTCCATCCCACGCCTGCGCCCAGCAACGTCACCGCCTTTCCCGCCGCACACGTCCGACGAGGCGGCTGCTGAGATCAGCCAGACCCCAGCGCAGCGCGATCAGGTCGCGCTTCGTGCGTCGGATGCTCATCCAGGCGCCGGTGCCGCACACCAGGGTCACCCCCGCCAGCAGCAGGATCGCCAGACCGTCCCACAGCGGGCGGGCGCGCACCACGTCCAGACTGTGCAGGCCGTTCCGCCACCAACGCGAGGCGCGCGACGAGGCGTCGGCGATGCGAACCACCTCTGCGGTCTTGGGGTCGATGTACAAGCGCGTAGCCTGATCATCCTGCAGGATGGCGCGATAGACCGGCCAGGCGACCGGGGTCTTGAAGCCGTAATAATAGGCGTCCGCCTTGGTCAGCAGGTCGAACTGGGCGATGGGCGCGGACGCTTTGTTTTCGATCACGGCGCGGACAGCGGCGGCCTCCAACGGCTGAACCTGACCGGCGACCGTCCAGCGTTGCACCACGCCTTGCGGCCCGACGGTCACGCCTGACAGTTCGCCGCCAAAGGTCGATGAGCGAAGCTGCGCCACGCCGCGCCCCGGCGCCGAGGCATGACCGACCCGGGCGATCAGTCCCTTGGCTTCGGCCCAGGTGTGGGTTCCCGTCAGCGACCGGCGCAGATTGTTGGGCGTTCCGTCCAGCAGGCCCCACGGGTTCATGGTCAGCAGGCCGCTCAGCACCCAGGTCAGGGTGAATAGGCCGAAGACCAGACCGATGATGTGGTGCCAGTACCAAAGCCCCCGGAACGGCGACCACCGTCCGTTCTTGCGCCGCCCGAACCGGGAAATCCCCACATAGAGGCCCGTCACGGTCAGAAAGACGCCCGCCACCGAGGTCCAGATCACCACCTGGGTCCACAGCGCCCCGTTGGAACGCAGAACGGTCGGATACAGCCAGTGCGGAATGGCCCCGAACCAGGACAGGACCCGCTCGCGCCGGTTGGTGTCCTGAACCACCTCGCCCGAGGCGGCGGAGACATAGATCTCGGACCCCGCCGGATCATTGACCGTGATCTGATAAAGGGGGGCGCGACGCCCAGCCTGAATAGTCCACTGATCGACCTTGTCCAGACGCCGCGCGACCAGAGCGCCTTCGAGACCGTGTCGGGCCGCATATTCAGCGGCGACCTGACGAACCTGGGCGTCGTCGAGCGTTTTCACGGGCTCGCCTGTACGCAGATTATAGGATCCCGTCGGCGCGTTCTGGACGGCGGCGCCCCGACGCGGCGTGCCGGAGAAACGGATCACCGGATCACCGCCCAGCATCTCGACCCGGAAGCCCGGCACGACCTGATCGTCCGTGAACGGAAGACGATCCAGGTCGCAGCAGGCCGACAGGTCGAGCGGCTGCAATCCCTCCAGCCGCTCTGCATCCGTCAGGGAGGGGAAGCCCTGATAGAGCATGACGAAACCGGACAGACACCACAGCGTCATCAGCAGACCGACGCCGACGCCAAGGTAACGGTGGACCACCAGCAATCCACGAGAGAGCAGCCTGATCATGACGTCAGAAGCTCTGGCTCAGGCTGACATAGAAGGTCCGGGGCGCACCCAGGCGGTGATAGAGGAACCGCGTGCTGGGCGACGATCCGGTCAGCACCGCCGACGCGGCCGAGGTGGCGTAGTTGGTGTCGAACAGGTTCTCGACCCGCACATTCAGGCGACGCGTGCGGTTGGACGGGTCCAGCCAGACATGGCCGCCCAGATTGGCCACCCAGTAGTCGCCATAAGCCTGGGTCCCGAAGCCTGAGACCACCGATTCCGTCTGGCCGATGTATTTGGCCGACAGGTCCGCGCCGAACGGGCCATCCGAGCGCCATGACAGGGTCGCCTTGCCCGAATGTTCTGGCCGCCCGGCGATCTGGACATTCGTGCCGCGCGCCCGCTCCTGGCTGTAGGTGTAGCTGAGCAGATAGTTGAACCCGGCGCCCAGCGGGCCGCGCGTCGTGACCTCGAACCCGCGCGCCTTCACCTCGGCGTCGATATTGACGAACAGGCTGGGATAACCCGCCGGGGGATTGGAGGCGTCGGTCGTGATCAGATTGTCGATCCGGCGATCCCAGCCCGAAATCAGCCAGGCCTGGTCGCCGATCCGACCCGACAGACCGACATTGATGTTGAAGCTCTCCTCCGGCTTCAGGGCCGGATTGCCGCGCGCGCAGCAGTCGTCGATCCCATAGAGCTGCTGGGCGTCCGGCAGCAGGAAGGAGGTGCCGACCATGGCGTCGAAATGCAGGTTGTCGGTGATGTCATAGGCCCCCGACAGGTTCCAGACGGTGGAGTCCGTCTTGGGCGTGCTGTTGAACCGCAGGCCCGCCGCCAGCCGCAGCTTGCGCGAGAAGTCGTCGGTGGTGCGGATCTGGCCGAAGGCGGCGTGGACCTGTTCCGTCTCGCCCGCGATCAGCAGGACGTCGTCGCGCCCGCGATAGTTCTGGAACTCGTATCCGACCGTATAGGCCAGCCCCTTGTTCAGCTTCAGCTCGGCCATCGCATTCAGGCCGAAGTCCTCATAGCCCCAATAGGCCGAGGGCGCGGGACGGGTGTAATAGTCGGTGTCCCACTGGTGGTGATAAGCCTTCAGATACAGCTGGACCCGATCAGAGGGCGTATAGTCCAGCCGTCCGATGGCGATGGTCTCCTTGCGGTCGTTGACCGACACGCCGCGCACCGACGGATAGTCCAGCTTGGCGTCCGTCAGGATGTACTGGGCCGTCAGATGCAGGTCGTCGGTGAAGGCGTAGCCGTATTTCAGGCCCAGGCTTCGCACGTCATAGGTGCGGTTCTTCAGGTCCGTATTGGGCTGATAGGCGTCATACAGCTCATAGCCGTCCGACTGGTCGCGTGAGCCCCACAGGACCACGCGGTGCCGACCGACGCCGCCGCCGACCGATCCGTTAAGGTGAGAGCCGTCATTGGAATCCAGACCGGCGGACACGGCGCCCTTCCATTCCTCGGTGAAGGGGCGGGTCACGACATTGATCACGCCCGCGACCGCCTGGGTGCCGTAGAACAGACCCTGCCCGCCCTTCAGCACCTCGACCCGCTCGACCATCGAGGCCGGCAGGGTGTCGGCGGGGCTGGTGGAGTTGTAGAGCCGGTTGCCGATACGCACGCCGTCGATGGTCCACAGCACGTCGCTGTTGCGCGAGCCCTGCAGCGAGATGTTGGCGTAGCTGAAGGCCCCCGCCTGGGTGCTGACGGTGACGCCGGGAACCAGAAGCTCCAGCGCCTGGACCACGTCGATGAAGCCGCTGTCCTTGATCTGTTTGGCCGTGACGATCTCCAGCGGCGAACCATATTGGGCCAGGGTCAGCGGCAGGGTCTGCTCCAGATTCTGGGCGACCACCTCGACATCATCGACAGCAGCAGGCCGAACGTCCGGCTCCCTCCTGGGCGGCGCGCTCTGGGCCATGGCGGACGCCGCCGAAGCCAGAAGCAGAGCCTTCGTCGCCAAGGCGACATATGCGTATTTCATTGATGGAGCCCCCGTAGACATCGCAGGGGTTAAGGCGCTTAAAATCGTCCAATGTATTGTTATTTATATGTTATTTTTGTTCCGTAACGTTACGGCCTGTAACGATACGCCCTGCCGCCTGTCACCCAAAAGAGAGGGGGCTGGTAAAGAAAAAGGCCGCCATGCGGTGTGCATGACAGCCTTCGATGGATCAGGTCTGTAGTCTAGGTTCAATCGACATTCGGTCGGCCGACACCTCAGATCGTCATTCCGGGGCTGAGCGAAGCGAAGAACCCGGAACCCAGGGCTACGACGCCGTTGCTGAACCCATTCGGCGCCGGATTGCGAGCCTCCTGGGTTCCGGGTTCGTCCTACGGACGCCCCGGAATGACGGCTCTAGGCTGAATGTCGATTGAACCTTAGTTCTTGTCCAGAACATCCGCATAGGCTTCGGGTCCGGGCGGGGCATCGGGCAGCACCGCATTGGTGTAGCCATAGCCTCGGTTGCCGTCGGGACCGATGACCCCGGCGCCGGGACCAATATGCTCGGCGGCGTTGTTGGTCTCGTTGCAGGGGTATTCGCCCTGCCCCTGACCACGATCCGCGCGCGTCCAGGTCCGGTTGAAGCTGATCGGACGGGTGTAGTATTTCGGGTCCGTGATCGTCATCGCCAGGTTCAGCGTATGATAGTCGGGACGCGACCAGCGCTCGATCACCACCGTCTGGCTGCTGGTCGGGTTGCCGTTCTCGTCCAGCCAGATGTGATCGCTGGAGCTGTCGCGCAGCCCCCGCGTCTCGATGACCAGCACATCGCCCTCCCAGTGAGCCAACCCCGTGCCGAAATACTTCTGCTCGATCCGTGCGGGGAAGCTCAGGTTTGCGCCGATCGTGGCGACCCTGTGGGTGTTGTAGTTATAGAAGGTGCCGAACCGCTCCGGCGTATGCAGGATCTCGAACGCCAGACCGCTGGCGTTGTGGCGGGGAATGCCGCCCAGAATGCAGATCGATTCCGGGTCGACGGTGTGGTTCTGGCTATAGACCAGCGCCCGCAGGCCGACGGCGTTGAACGGCAGGATAAAGTTCGGCTCGTCCTTGCCCATGTTGCCGCCCGGCAGGCCGGGGGCGCGGACCGGCCGCCACAGACCGGACAGGTCCGGCTTTCCATCTATACCCAGCGGTGTGGCGACCTTGGGCCCCGTGTGCAGGGTTCCCGGCGTGGCGACCGAGGATTCCTCTTCCGGCGGCGGCGCGGCCTGTTGGGCGTAGGCGGTGGCGGCGGTCACGGCCAGGGCGGCGACGGACCCGGCGCAGAGCCAGGCGGCGAGACTGCGTTTCATGTTCTGGCTCCGGTTCACGGCTGCACCGGCAGGTCGGACGGCTTGGGTTTGTTGGCGCGGAACAGCCAGTAGCCGACGCCCCGCGTGCCCTCGACGGCGCCCAGCGGCAGGTCGGGGGTGATCTGGTTATTGGGGCCATAGCCCCGGTTGCCGTTCGGCCCGATGGGACCGGGGCCGCGCTCCAGATGTTTCAGGATCCAGGGCGTGTTCCACTCGCACGAGAACTCCTGCAGGTGCTCGCCTTCCGGCGCCAACACCCAGCTGCGGCGATAGGTGATCGGACGGCTGTAATAGCGCGGGTCCGTATAGGTCAGCTCCAGGTTCAGGTGATTGCGGTCCGGGCGGCTCCAGCGCTCGACCACCACAGCATCGGCGCTGATCGGATTGGCGTTGTCGTCCAGCCACAGATTGCCCGCCGAACTGTCGTGGAAGCCCGAGCTTTCGATCACCAGGACGTCGCCGTCCCAATGGCCCAGGGCGTTGCCCAGATATTTGGGGTCCTGCTCCGGATCGCGCGCACGCCCGTCCAGCCAGACCCAGCGGTGCCAGCTGAGCTGGTGCAGGGTCGCCAGGCGATCCGGCGTCTGCAGGATCTCAAAAGGCAGCACGCTGGTCAGCAGACGCGGGATGCCCGTGATCAGGCAGCGCGCCTCCGGGTCGATCACCGTCTGGTTGAAGGCCAGGGCCTCGCGTCCGGCGGGCGTCAGCGGCGGGACGAAGCCCGGCTCGTCCTTGGCCAGATTGCCGTCCGGCTTGCCGTCCTCATGCAGCAGCTTCCAATAGCCGGTCAGCACGGGCTTGCCGTCCGCGCCGCGCGGCGTGGCGACCGCCGGGCCGGTGTAGGGCTGGCCCAGAATCTGTTGTTGCGCCGGGGCCGTCTGGGCGGTCGCATGGCCCGCCACGGCTGTCGCCGCCAGCAGAACGGCCAGGGCCGCGCCCCCTCGCCTCGTTCGGCCTGATTTCAACCAATGCGTCAAAGTCGCTCCCCCTCGCTCGCCGGATCGACGCCCAGCCTTTCAGGCGGGCGTAACGGCATTGCGGCTTATGGTCTGGCGGCCTCGCGTGAGTGAAAATGCTTGTCGTCATATGCATATGCTTTCGCCCTGCCGGATGCAGACGAACGGGACGATCCGCACGCCGATTTAGAAAGCCTGCGCCCCGCTTTAGGAAAACAGCCAAGGTTCATCGAACGCACTGGACTAGGGTTCACGCCACATCCGCGGCCGCCACAGGGGGCAGGCACGCGCCAAGGGGAGCCTTCTGAATGCCAGCCAAGACCGCCGTCCATCCACGCGATCATCGTCCAGCCTGGTCGCTTTTGCTGGCAGGGGCGGCGGCCTGCCTGGCCCTGGCGGGGTCTGTCGTGCGTGCGGAGGACGCCGGGACGCGGCCCGTCCTGTCGGCCGAACCCTATCGCACCCTGTCGGTGAATATCCCCCTGAACTCCGGCGATGAGGCGGGGCACTGGATCGAATGGCTGGTGCGGGCCAAGGCGGGCACGCCCATCCTCTATTCCTGGTCCGTCTCAGGCGTGACCGAACCGGAGGAGTTCTATTCCGACCTGTTCGGCCACGGGGTCGAACCCGGCACCGGCGAGGACGTCAGCTATCAGAAGTTCAGCGGCCTGTTCAGCAACGGCGCGGTGACCGTGCCCTATGACGGGCTGCACGGCTGGTATTTCAAGAACGACTCGGCCGGCGCCGTGGTGGTTCATCTGCGCCTGTCCGGTGATTTCGAAGTCGTCTCGGCGGAAGAACTGGCGGCGATCCAGGCGGCCGACGAACCATGAGCCGCCCCCGCCCCCGCCTGCGCCGCACGACGCGGCGCGCGGTATGACGGACGCCGCCGCTGTCTCCGCCCTGTCGTCCGACGCCGAACGCATCCGCCGCAGCGGCGTCCTGGGCCGCCCCGGCCAGCTGACGCGCCTGTTCGACTTTCTGGTCGAACGCTCCGCCGACGCCGATCCGCCCAGCGAGACCGACATCGCCAGCGAGGTCTTCAACCGGGGACGCGAGTTCATCCCCGGCCAGGACGCCGTGGTCCGGGTCAACATCCACCGGCTGCGCAAGCGTCTGGACGACTTCTATCTGCGCCACGGCTTCAGCGGCCCGGACCGTCTGGCCCTGCCGCGGGGCGAATACCGGCTGGTGGTCGAGGCGGCGGCCGACGGCGAGACCGGCGATCCCACACCCGCACAGACGCCTGCCGCCCGCACGACGTCCCAAGACGGCCTGCGTCCGGCGTCCGCTGGAAAACCGTCTCCAGACAAGATCACTATATCGCGCCGCTCGCTGTTCCTTGGCGCGGCCGGTCTGGGCGTCGCCCACCTCGCGGGCTGGGGCGCGGCGACCTATGTGAACTCGCGGCCAAAGGGGTTTCTGGGCGCCAGTCCCTGGAGCGTCTATGAGCGCGCCGCTGCGCCGCTGCTTATCGTGCTGGGCGACTATTACATCTTCGGCGACACCGACGAGAAGGGTCAGGTCCTGCGCCTGACGCGCGAGTTCTTCATCAACTCCCGCGACGAACTCTATCAGTACATGATGGAGAACGACGACCTGCACTACCGCTACATGGACCTGGACCTGCGCTATCTGCCGACCTCGGTGGCGACGGCGCTGCAGGATCTGGCGCCCCTGATGGCGCGTCATCCGTCGGCCCAGATCATCGGCGCCTCCCAGGTGTCACCCCAGATGCTGCGCGACCACGACGTGGTCTATGTCGGCTATCTCAGCGGCCTGGGGCCGGTGCGCCATCCGGCCTTCCGGGGCGGGCGGCTGACGGTGGGAGCCAGCTTTGACCAGATCATCGACCACAAGGCGGGCCGCACCTATGACAGCGAGGCGGCGCTGGTTCCTCCGCCGCAGGGGCTGGTGCGGGACTATGGCTATTTCACCCGCTTCCCCGGCCCGACCGGCAACACCATCAGCATCATCGCGGGCGCGCGCGACATCGGCCTGTCCGGCGTGGCGGAAGCCGTGACCTCGCCCACCGTGCTGAAGTCCCTGCCCCGCATCCGCGACGATCAGGCGATCGAGGTCCTATTCGAGGTCGAGGGCCAGAACGGGGCCAATCTGAAGACCAAGCTTCTGGTCGCCCAGCAGCGCGATCCCTCGACCATCTGGACCGCCACGCCGCTCAACTGAGCCGCATCAACCTTGAGGCCGCAATGCAAAAGGGCGTCCCGGCCGGGACGCCCTTTCGTCTGTCCGCCTGACGGCGCCGGCCCTACCAGCGCACGTCCAGCTTGATCGACCAGAAGGCGCCCTCGGCCCCGATGGCGCCGTTGTTGCCGTAGCTCCACAGCTGGGTGAAGGCCTGCAGGGGCGCGGGCGTCTTCTCCGGCCTGGTCCCGAAGATGTTGTTGCCCGCCACCGTCACGGTCGCATTGTCCCGGATGTCGTAGGACAGGCTCAGATCCGTCGTCCAGATCTTGCCTATGTCATAGAAGATCTCCGTCCCGGCGTTGGGCGAACCCGCCGGCACGACGCCCGAACGCGGCAACTCGCCCCAGTAGCTCTGGCGCACGAAGGCCTGGAACCGCCCGACATTGACGCTGCCCGACAGGATGTGCCGTTCGCGCGGCAGGGTGTTGGTCAGGTTCACTGCATCGCCCGCGCTCAGCAGGGTGATGTTCGGGTTATAGGCGGTCAGGACGGGCGGCGCGTCATAGATCTTGGTCAGTTCACGCTTCAGGAAGTTGCCCGCATACGACAGGTTCAGGCGGCTGCCCGCAGGCAGGTTCAGGAAATTATCCTGTTCCAGCAGGAAGGTCTTGTCCGCCGTGATCTCGACCCCGCGCGTGCGGATGTCGGACGAGTTCAGCAGATAGCTGATGCCGTCGCCGGGATTGATCCGGCCGTTGGTCAGGCGCTGCGACACCGACTGGCCGGGCGCGGGCGTGCCGTTCGCGGGATTGTCCAGCCAGCGGGCGCCCGCGGCATTGACCTGGCCCAGGGCGGTGATGCGGTTCTCGACCTCGATCTGGAAGGCGTCGACCGCCAGATTGATCCCCCAGAAGGGCTTGGCCACCACGCCGAAGCTGTAGTTGGTCGAGGTTTCCGGCTGCAGCGGCTTGGCGCCCAAAGCTATGGCCTCTGGTGAACTGACCGCCAGCGTATAGTTGGTCGAGGTGTTGGCGTTGCCGACCGAACGGTAGGACAGGGCCGCCAGAGCCGGGGCGTGGAAGCCGGTGTTGACCGTTCCCCGCACGCCCAGACGCGGGCTGAAGTCATAGCGGCTGGACACGCGCCAGGTCGCCTTGCTGCCGAAGTCTGAGAAGTCTTCGCCCCGCACCGCCAGGTCGACCGACCAGGCCTCGACCGGCGTGACGCTGACCCCGACATAGATCGAGGTGCTGTCGCGTTTGACGTCCTGCTCTTCGTCCGGGCGATAGGCGGGCAGCGCCTGGGACACGGCGAAGGAGTTCGACAGGGTCTGGCCCGCATTCGGTCCGTCCAGAACCTTGGCCCCGCCGTGGGTGTAGCCCGCCGCATCGCCCGCGCCGAGCTGATAGTGCTCGCGGCGATGCTCGATCCCGAACGACACATCCGTCGGGATGGAGGCGATCAGGAAGCTGCGACGCAGGTCGAAATTGCTGGTCCAGGCCGAATAGTTGTGATTGCCGATATAGAAGGAGGTCGGGCTGGCCGCGCCATAGGTGACGTTGATCGAATTGCGGACGTTCACGTCGATTGAGTTCTCGCCATAGACCGAGCTCAGATCCCAGTTCCAGCCGAACAGGTCATTGCCGCGAATGCCGAAAAGACCCGAATAATCCGTCTCGTCGATGGCTTCGACAGGGGTGTAGCCGTTCGGATAGATGGCGCGGACGTTGGCGTTGCGGTTCGGCGTGCGGAAGTTCTGCGGCGCGCTCGATTCACGCTCGGCATAGGTCAGGAAGGCGTAGGTCTCGACCTTGTCGTTCAGCGGCAGGCCGAAGTCGATCGAGTAGGACGACAGGGTGAAGGGCGCCTTGCCCGAGTTGATCCAGGCGTTGTTGTCGCGCGTGGCTTCCTTCGGATTGGGAATGGCGCCGACCGGCAGGCTGGGGTTGCTCTCCAGATTGCCCGCAGGCAGGATTTCCTGGCCCGTGACCGGATTGATCGGGAAATAATACAGCAGCGCCGGGTTCACAGGGCTGTTGCGGATGACGATCTTCTGGTCGTCATACTGGCCGCTGAGGCGCAGGTGCCCGGCCTCGCCGATGCGGAACCCCTGGCTGAACTGGAAGACGCTGGTCTCGCCGCCGCCGTCGGCGAACTCGCCGTAGCGATAAGAGGCCCGGCCGCCTTCGGGGCTGTCGTCGGTGATGATGTTGATCACGCCTGCGATGGCGTCCGACCCATAGATGGCCGAGGCGCCGTCACGCAGAACCTCGACCCGGCGGATCGAGGCGCTGGAGATGGTCGACAGATCGACCGGCGCCGTGGCGGATTCACCGCCCGCGCCCAAGAAGGCGGTCGAATGGCGGCGCTTGCCGTTGACCAGCACCAGGGTGTGGCCCGAGTTCTGGCCGCGTAGCTGACCCGAGCGGACCATCGACCCGATGTTGGGCGTCGCCACATTCGGCACGAAGAAGGACGGCAGATTGGCCTGAAGCTGCTCCAGCACATTGGCCTTGTTGGCCAGTTCGACGGCCTGGCCGTTGATGACGTCGATCGGCGCCACTGCATTCTCGACGGTGCGGCCCGAGGCCCGCGCGCCGGTGACGACCACTTCGCCGAGCGTCGCCGCTTCCGTGGTGGCCTGCTGGGCCGACGCGGCGCCCGCCGCCAGCAGGGCCGCGCCCAGGCTGATCAGGCTGACGCCATATCGGCCGACGCGCCCGGTTGCTGTTCTCTTGCTCATGACCTGTTCCCCTTGGCCTGCCAATACGGCTTGAAGAACAGTGGGTATCAGATCAAATAATCAGCGTAAGTATATCGGGTTATGATGTTTGAGACCGTCCATATGGTCGATCTATATAAGACCGACCCACCGACCAATTACGGCAACCGTAATCCATATAAGGATAGAAGCAGCAGCTATAACCTTAGACAGATTGGCTGACTTCTGAACATTCCACTTAAGAATGACCGGGTAGAGCAGGAACTGCGCGACCACAGCGAAGAGCAAAGCCAGGAGCTTTGGTCCAAACAGCGGATTCAGCCAGTATTTCAGCGGCCCCGCGGACACCAGCAGCACGCCCGACACAACCATTATGGACAGGCCGATCAGCAGCAGCGGGAACAGAGCAGCGGCGATCCGCGCCGGATCCGCCCTTCTGAACACCACACGCAGCACGGTCAGATCAGTGACCAACGCCGCGCCGCCCAACAGGGCCAGGCCCAACAGGTGCAGCGACTCCACCGCCGCGAAACTGGCCGTCGATCCCGCCAGGAACAGGCCGACACCCGTATCGCCCAGCGACAGGAACAGGGTCTCGAACACGGAGGGGGTTTCAGTAATAAGCAATGTAACGCCCCGTCACGACAACTGCAGCCCAGACGACCAGGGACAGAACCGCCGCCGCCTTGGCGGAACGCGGCGCGCCCTCCACGGGCCAAGAGGCGATCGACCGATAGGTGGTGGCGTGAAAGATCACCACGTTCAGCGCGGCGAACAACAGCAGGCCCAGCTTCACCTGCAGGAAGATGTTGTCGTAGATCTTGCCTGACTGGGCGGCGAACAGAGATCCGCCGCTCAGGAACATGATGATGAAGCCGACCCAGGTGACGGGCAGCAGGCTCTTGCCCACCTCCGCCGCCGTCCGCTCCTTCAGCACCACGCCCAGGATCCGAAGATCCACGATGGCGATGGAGCCGACCATCAGCAGGATGCCCAGCACATGGAAGGTCTGCAGCAGCGGGAAGGTGATCTCCGACTCGCGCACATGGGTCGCCAGCGGGCTATTGTAGATGACCGAAATAAAGGGCGGGATCGCTTCACCCGCCTGGATCAAACTCGCCACTCGATAGGCCCGGCGTCAGGCCTGGGGACGGGGGGCGCGCGGGGCGGCGTCGCCCGGACCGCCGTCGCCCGGCGTGCCCCCGCTGACGCTGCGGCCGTCCGGCAGGGTGATGCGGCGCGCATCGATGATCCGCCCGCCGCTCTTGGCCAGATAGCCGTCGACGACCAGGGTGTCGCCCACGCTGATGTCCGAACGGCTGAAGCCGCGACGCGACAGGGCGCCCGGCCCAGCCCCTTCGCAGGCCCAGGTCGTGACCCGCCCTTGGGCGTCACGGACCTCAAGATGGAAATAGGAGTGCGGATTGGTCCATTCGACGCTGGTCAGGCGCCCGACCAGCCGGATCGGCCGGTTGGCGTCATACATGGCCGCAAACGAATGGTGAGCCGACGCCGGCGCCGCGACCGAAGCCGTCAGCGCCAATCCCAGAACAAGAGCACGCAGTTTCATCTTACCCATCTCTCTCGGCCCCCGACGCCAGACGCGGCGCGCTCGATCCGACCTTTGTGGGCGTCAGCCTAAGCTGGACCATGAGGAGCGCGATAATGACCGATGGCTATATCCACATGCCCCAAGACCATTGGGCGCGGGCGCAGACAGGCGGAAATGTGCGCGCCGTCACGCTTTCAAGGTCGTCGTCGCCATGTCCAGTTCCAACGTCATAAACCGGCCTCTGCGCATGGGGCTGCTGGCCGTGATGGTCATCGGCCTCACCCTTGCGTCGCGCGGCGGCGCCCAGGCGACCGACGCCCCCTCCGTGACCCGCGCCGCCCACGCCGCCCACCTGGACCGGATGCTGCGCGCCGAAGACCTGAAACAGGCCCTGCTGGAAGCCGCCGACGCCAACCAGACGAACCTGGTCCTGCAGAATGCGCGCCGTCTCAAGCCGCTTGTGACCGCCGAACACATCTACTGGACCAACGCCGGCGACGCCCGCGCCCTGACCCTGTCCCGCCAGAACCAGCAGGCGCTCGACCAACTGATCGCCACGGCCGCACAGGGCAATGCCGACCGCGCCTACAACTCCGCCCTCGCCTTCGCCGCCAGCTGCGCCGCCTGCCACGACAACCGCCCCGAACAACGGGTGCGGATCAGGAACTGACGGCGAGGGCGCCAGGCTTCAGCTCGTCGGGATCGGATCCAGCCCATCCATGATCGCCGTCAGCGCCAGAACCGTCTGGCCTTCCATGGCGCTGTGCCCGGCGTTGGTCTTCACATAGCTGGCGGGCTCTGCGCCTGCTCCCTTCAACGCCTCCACCAGACGCGAAGCCTGGGTCAGCGGACAGACCAGATCAAAACGGCCGTGGACAATGTGGATCGGCAGGGCGGCGATCCTGTCGATGTTGCGCACGATATAGTCAGGCTCAAGGAACAGGTTGTTGGCGAAGAAATGCGCCTCGATCTGCGCGAAGCACAGGGCGAAGTCCGCCTCGCCGTATTTGCCGTCGTCGGCAGGCTCCGGGATCATGTTGGAGATGGCGCCTTCCCAGACCGACCAGGCGACGGCGGCCTGAAGCTGGCGTTCACGCTCCGCCTCGTTCGCCGGGACCATGTCGAAGATGGCCTTGTAGGCCGCCATCATGTCCCCACGATCCTGCGGCGCGATGACCTCCACGAACGCCTTCCACTCGTCGGGATAGGAGACATAGCTGCCCGGATGCGTCAGGGCGTAGGGATCGCGCGCATAGTCGGCGGCGTTGCCCTGATACATGAACGCCAGATCCTCGGGCATGCCCAGGAAGATGCCGCGCAGGATCAGCGAGGCGACCTTGTCGGGGTGGCGGATGGCGTAAACCAGAGCCAGGGTGCTGCCCCAGCTGCCGCCGAAGACGTGCATCCTGCCGGTGATGCCCAAGGCGTCACGCAGGGCGTTGATGTCGTCGACCAGATAGTCGGTCGTGTTGCGCGTCAGGGCGACCTGCGGCCCATGCGAGGCCACCGTCGGCTGGCTTTTCCCGCATCCGCGCTGGTCAAACAGGATGACGCGATAGCGTTTCGGATCAAAGAACCGCGCCATCACCGGCGCGCACGCCCCGCCCGGCCCGCCGTGCAGAAACATCACCGGCTCGCCCTGCGGATCGCCGTATTCCTCCCAGTACAGACTATGGTCCGGGGCCGTATCGACCTGAAGCCAGCCCGTGCGGTTTGGCGCCGCCTGAGGATAGGCCCACTCGGTCGTGACCTTGCTGTGAGACTGCAGTTTCGAGAAATCCATAACGGCCTCCGCTCGCACCATTAGGGCCTGTCCAGCGCCCAGGCCGAACATTGCACCGTCATGATCGATGCGACCACATCGAAATCACACATCGGGGTGTGAGGTATTGGTGGGTTCGGGAGCACGATTTGGACGACACGCCACGCCTATGATCCGCTTCATGACGCTCATGGACGAACTGCGCGTCGCCATGCGCTTAAGGCTAAGATTCAGTCGTTATTCCAAAATCCGGTCCAACCAGTTCGCGAGCAGAGCGGCCCAGGTGGTTGAGGGGGATTGTGGGACGCCAAGGCCGAAGCCGTGGCCGCCTTCTTGATAGAGGTGGGCCTCGACCGGGCGGTGGACTGCGCGGGCGGCGGCGATCCAGGCCAGGCTGTTGTCGGCGGATACGGTCGTATCGTCCCAGGCGTGGACCAGGAAGCTGGGCGGGGTTTCGGCGTCGAGGTGCAGGACTGGGGAGCGTTTCTGGACCAGTTCGGCGGGGGCGTTGGCGCCCAAAAGCAGACCGCGCGAGCCAGTGTGGACCAGCGGCGCCTCAAGCGACAGAACCGGATAGATCAGGCCGACTGCGTCAGGGCGGGCGTTCAGCGCGTCGGCGGCGTCGACGGGCGCATAGACGGCCTCTGTCCAACCGGTCGCCAGACTGCCCGCCAGATGCCCGCCCGCCGAGAACCCGACCACCGCCACATGATCAGGCTGGATGGACAGAGTCTGCGCGCGCTGACGCAGCAGACGGATGGCGCGCTGGGCGTCCTGCAAAGGCACATCGGCGCGATTGGGCCATCCCTCGCCCGGCAGGCGGTAGTTCAGCACCGCGACCAGATAGCCCTTTGCGGCGAAATATTCTGCGACCTCGACGCCTTCATTGGCGATGGAGACGAACATATAGCCGCCGCCCGGGATGACCAGCAACGCACGGCCGTTTGGCTGGGCCGGACGCCAGATCCGCATCGACGGCGCGGGCGTCGACTTCAGGAAGGAGCCGGGCCAGTTGGGAAAGTCCGCAAGGGGCCTGTAGCTTTCACGTCCCGGCGCGTCGCCAGGCCACAGCATGATCTCCTCGGCGGCGTCCCAGGCGGCGGGCCGGGTCATCTCCGGCGCACGCGGCTTCAGCGGCGTGGTCTGGGCCAGAGACGCGCCTGCGCTGAAACAGACCGCCCCCAGCAGAGCCGCGCCCAGCAGATTACGGCGATCAGTTCGCATGGGCGGTCGTTCCGGCTTCGCCGGCCATCAGCCGGGCGTAGAAGCGAATATTCCGCTCCAGATTATCCAGCGTCATATGTTCGTTGACGCCGTGGATCATGCCCAGTTCCGACAGGTGGAAACGGTTGGGCGCGAACCGGTACACGTCCTGCGCCACAGGCGTCAGATAGCGGGAATCAGAACCCGCGATCATCAGCGAGGGCGCGATCGGGGTGGCGGGCGCCTCATCACCCAGCGCGCTGGCCAGATAGCGATAGGCGTCGGACCGAGACGACGAGACCGGCGTCGGCTCACGCCCCATCCCCTCGATCTCGACTTCGACCGGCAGCCCCTTGGTCGCCGCACGCGCGCGGTCCACGACATCCTGAACCGAGGCGCCCGGCGCGATGCGGTAGTTGATCCAGACGCTGGCGGTCTGGGGCAGGACATTCTCCTTGGGCGATCCGCTCAGCATGGTCGGGGCGATGGTGGTGTGCATTCCGGCGGCGGCGGCGGGGTTGGCCGCCATCTGCTTGGCCAGCAGACCGCCAAACAGCCAGTCGTTGGCCAGGAACAGGCGCGTCGAGAAAGGCGCATAGGGCGCCAGTTCGCGCAGCCCCTCACGCGTGGCGCCGTCGTAACGCAGCGGCCAGGCCTTGCCCTCGATGGCGGTGATGGCGCGGGCCAGAACCGACACGGCGGTCTGGCTGGGCGGGGCCGAGGCGTGACCGCCCTGCCCCTTGGCCGTGATCTTCAAGGTGACATAGCCCTTTTCCGCCACGGCGATCAGGGCGGCGGGGCCTTTGACGGCGGGGTGGTCTTCGATGATGGCCGAGCCTTCGTCCAGCACGAACCAGGCGCGGATGTTGCGCGCCTTCAGCACCTCTGCGACGGCCTTGGCGCCATTGCCCTGGACCTCTTCGTCATGGCCGGAGACGACGATGATGGTGCGTTCCGGCTGACGGCCGGCCTTGGCCAGGGCCTCGCCCGCCTCCAGCAGGGCGATCAGCGAGCCCTTGTCGTCGATGGCGCCGCGCCCCCAGACCGCGCCATCCGCCACCAGGCCGGAGAAGGGCGGCGTCTTCCATTCGTTCAGGGTTTCGGGCGAGGCGGGGACCACGTCCTGGTGCGCCATCAGGATGATCGGCTGAAGCGCCGGATTGCGCCCCGTCCACGTCCAGATCAGGGCGCCCTCGCCGACGGTTTCGCGTTTGGCGGCGGCGTGGAAGGCGGGATAGGTCTGGGCCATCCAGTCATGGAAGGCGGTCCATTGGCTCAGGTCATTCTCGGCCTTGTCCTGATGCGACACGGTTTCGAAACGGATCGCCTGACCCAGCCGGTCCGCCGCCTGATTGAGGTCGAACGCTACGACAGCAGGCGCTTGATCCGTCGCCAGTGCGGTCGGTTTCAACATCAGGGTGCGGACCACCAGAACGGCGATCAGCAGAACCAATGCGGCGATAGCGATACCGAAGACAGTCAGCAGCCGCCCCGCGCAACCCTTGCGCCTCATGCCCGGTTTCCTTGCAGTGTGGTGAAGTATTGCAGCGCCTGACCGGCGGCGGCGACTTCCTCGCCAACCGGCATGTTCTCGCGCTCGATGAAGGAGATGGCGATCCCGGCCTCGGCGGATGCGCGGCGCCAGCGCGCCCAGTCGATCACCCCTTGGCCGAAAGCGGCGGACGCAGGCGACGCAAGCCGTGTCGTGGGCTGCAACGGCGCGCGCCAATCCTTCAGATGGGCCGAGCGGAACCGCCCCGGATGACGGGCCAGAAGGTCGAACGGATCGGCCCCGCCCAGAACGGCGTTGCCGACATCGAACTGGAAATGCGCCTGCGCGGGATCGACCCGCTCCAGCAACAGGTCCATGGCCGTCTGTCCGCCGACATCGGCGAACTCGACATTGTGGTTGTGGTAGGCGATCGCAACGCCGGCCGAGCGCGCCTTGTCCCCGATCTGGTTCAGGCGATCCGCGTTCCAGCGCCAGTCGTCCGCCGTCAGAGGATGCGCCAGCAGGGCCGCAAAACGATCTGCAGGCGCGACCTCCAACAGACCGGCGAAGCCCGGCATGGGCGCCGCCACCGTGGTCATGCCGATCTCGCGCGCATAGGCCAGACGGTGGTCCAGCTCCGCATCGGTCATCTGCAGGATGGGCAGGTGACCGCTGACGCAGGCCAGGCCCGCCGCGTCAAAGGCCGCCCTCAGTTCGGAGCCGGACAGGTCGGGCGCGCCCGCCAGCTCCACCTTGCGGACCCCCAGATCGGCCAGGGCCTTCAGCGTGCCGGGAAAATCCTGCGCCATCGACTGGCGCACCATCCACAACTGGACGCCCAGATCCGCAGGCGGGGCGACCGCCGCTGACGCCGATCCGCCTTCACTCAAGGACCAGACCAGGGGCGCGGCCCCCGCCATCGCCAGTAATCCACGCCGTGACAGCATTTTGCGCCCTCCCCCTCAGCCTAGAAATCAGTGATTGTCCGCGCGGCCCTGCATGAAATCCAGCCGGGCTTTCAGCGGATCGGTCTCGCCGACGAAACCGCCCTGCGGCGTCACCGACAACAGGCGATCCGTCTGCGTCTCAAAGCGCGGCCAGTTCGGCAGACCGCGTCCATTCGGATCGCCGTTTCGGGCGAAGTTGGCCCAATAGTCCGCCAGACGCGTCGCCACCGCCTGATCCTGCTGGGTCGGGTGGTCCAGCATGGCGCTCAACCGATCAAAACCATAGGCGACGTCGGAAGCATGACCGGCGCCCCAGACATCGACCTCACGCTTTTCCTCGGCCACATAGCCGAAGCGGTACTGATAGACGGGTGCGCCTTGAGCGGCGAAGGCGCGGGCCACGAAACGCGCTGGCTCGACCATGTTCTTGTCGCTGCCTACCGCCCGGTTGACGCCTTCGACCGGGGTCTGACCATCGGAATCATACAGATGGCGGGCGGCGGCTTCATCGGCGCCGAACTTGGCGAAGGTCGCGTCCTTGTTGTTGGCGAACTCCAGACTGAGATCCGCCGTGGTGGCGCCGATCAGGACCGGAACCGACCGCTGACGCCCCTGACGATATTGGGCCTCCGGCGTCATGGCGACGACGCGGCCGTCGACCACCGGCCCGGCATAGAGGGCGCGGGGGCCCGCGACGACCAGGGTCATCATGTTCAGGTCGCCATTGATCCGTTCCGCAGGAAGGTCACGCAGGGCTGCGACCGCCTCGGCGCCCGTGGACGTGACGCCGAGCCGCTCTGCAAAGGCTGCGCCCAGGCTGTCAGCGGAAGGCGCGCCCTCCAGGTCTTCGGACAGGCGGCGTTCGCGCCCCAGGAAATCACGCCCGGCGCCGGACTGGATGATGGCGCGGTCGAACAGCCCCTCCCCCATCGGCGAACCGAGCAGCAGATTGATGGAAATGCCGCCTGCAGATTCGCCCATCACCGTGACATTGGCGGGATCACCGCCGAAGGCTGCGATATTGGCCCGAACCCAGCGCAGGGCCGCAATCTGATCCATCAGGCCGTAATCGCCCTTGGGCTCGTCAGGGTGTTCCGCCGTCAGGCCGGGGTGGCCGAAGAAGCCCAGACGCCCCAGCCGGTAGTTGAAGGTGACGACCACCAGGCCGCGCTTGGCCAGCTGATCGCCATAGGTTTCCGGTGAAGACGACCCGCCGTTCACGAACCCGCCGCCATGGATCCAGACCAGAACCGGCAGCTTCTGGCGCGCCGACACCCGTTCAGGCCGCCAGACATTCAGATACAGGCAGTCCTCAGACAGAGGCGCGGGCGGCGTGACCTTCACCCCCGGCAGGTTCGGCATCCGCCCCTGCACACAGTCCGGACTCAGCGCACCCGCGTCGCGCACCCCCGCCCAGGCCGCGACGGGCTGGGGCGGGCGCCAACGCAGATCACCGACGGGCGCCGCCGCATAGGGCACGCCGCGCCAGGCCGCGACGCCGTCCTGAACCACGCCGCGCACAGCGCCGTTCTGGACCTGGGCGACCGGCTGCGACTGACCAGCATGGGCCAGGGCAGGAAGACCGGCGCCCAGAACGCCGACAAGGGCCAGACCAAGCGCCGGTTTCATTCTTATTGGTCTCCGGCGACGGTGCGGGCGATCTGGCTGGTCGCGTTCAGACGGACGTTCGCCCGGCCTTCCGGCGCATCGGCGGCGCGGCCGATATAGACCTGATACTCACCGCCTGCGCGGCGCCAGCCGCTGGCCGCCGTGTCCCACGAGGCCAACAGACGGGGGTCTGCGGACACCGTGACCGTGCGGCTTTCACCGGGCTGAAGCTCGACCCGCGCCCAGCCGACCAGACGATGGGTGCGTCCCGGAGGCGCAGCATAAAGCTGGGCCACTTCGGTTCCCGCACGGGCGCCTGTATTGGTCAGGGTGACGGTGGCGCTGAGGTCTGCGCCGCCGTTGAACCGTGCATTGGCGTAACGGAAGCTGGTGTAGGTCAAGCCGTGGCCGAAGGCGAACAGCGGCTTGGCGCCCGTCCGTTCGAACCAGCGATAACCGACGTCCGAACCTTCCTGCATGTCGAAACCGAACGGCGCGACCGGCTTGCCCAGACCAAAGGGCGTGCGCTGGGTCGGATCAAAGCCGGGGATTTCCGGGCGCGGCAGTTGTTCGACCGAAGCGGGGAAGGTCATCGGCAGACGGCCCGAGGGCGACACCTCGCCGGTCAGCAGCTTGGCGATGGCCTCGCCTCCACGCTGGCCGGGATACCAGGCCTGAAGCACTGCCCCGACCTTGGACAGCCACGGCATGGCGGTCGGGTTTCCGCTTTCCAGAACAGCGACGGTGCGCGGGTTGGCCCCGGCGACGGCCGCGATCAGATCATCCTGACCGAACGGGAACAGCAGGTTCTCGGCGTCCATCCCTTCTTCTTCGGGACGGGTGGCGAAGACGATGGCGACATCGGCGGCGCGGGCGAGCGCCGCCGCGCGGGCCGGGTCGGAACCGTCGTCGAACTGAATGTCGGCGTCGGGGCGCAGAGCCTGCAACGCCTTCAGCGGCGACGACAGGCCATAGACCGGCGCCAGCAGGGCCGAGATGCCTTCACGCCCGCGTCCGTCGCGGAAGCTGCCGCCATAGGGCATGACCTGGGACGAACCACCGCCGCCCGCCAGAACGCCGCGATCCGCGAAGCCGCCGATCACCACGATTTTCTTGGCCGTCGCCGCCAGAGGCAGCAGGCCGCCCTCGTTCTTCAGCAGAACAATGCCCTGCAGGGCCACCTGCTCGGCGACTGCCGCATTGGCGGCCTGATCAATGGCGCCGCCCTTTACCGCGACATTGTCGATGGCGCCGACGGCGAACAGGCTGCGCAGGATGCGATGCGCCGACAGGGCCACGCGATCCGCCGAAATCTCACCGGACTCGACGGCGGCCTTCAGCCCCGCGAAATAGTTTTCGTCCTGCGGGGATTCCTGATCCAGACCGGCCTCAAGCGCCGTCTTCATGCTGTGGACCGCGCCCCAGTCGGACATGACCCAACCGGCATAGCTCCACTCGTTGCGCAGGACATCGTTCAGCAGGAACGGGTGTTCGCAGGCATAGACGCCATTGATCTTGTTGTAGGCGCACATGACCGATCCGGGCCGTCCGCGCGCATTGGCGATCTCGAAGGCCAAAAGGTCGGATTCGCGCAGCGCCCCCTCTTCGATGCGGGCGTCGTGGACGAAACGGCCCGTCTCCTGATTGTTCAGGGCGTAATGTTTGATGGTCGAGACGACGTGCTTGTCCTGGATCCCGGCGATGGTCTCGCCAATGATCAGGCCGCTCAGCAGCGGGTCTTCGCCGGCATATTCGAAGTTGCGGCCGTTGCGGGGTTCGCGCGCCAGATTGACGCCCCCGGCCAGTTGGATGTTGAAGCCCTTGGCGAAGGCTTCTGCGCCGACCACGCGGCCCGCTTCACGCGCCAGTTCGGTGTTGAAGGTCGAGGCCAGGGCCAGGCTGGCGGGCAGCGCCGTCGCCTCATCGCCACGACGCAGGATGCCGCCCAGATTGGCGACGCCCAGGCTGGCGTCCGACATCTGTTGCGCCGGAATGCCCAGGCGCGACACGCCCTCTACATAACCCGCAGAGCCCAGGGCGCCGGGCGGGGTTTCCTTACGCATGTTTTCGGGAATCGAAGCCGGCAGAGGCACGCCCAGCGACAGCAGGCCAAAGCCCGACTGTGTCCGCAGCAGTTGAATCTGCTCATCCAGCGTCATGGCGGCGACCGCCAGTCGCGCCCGCTCATCGGGCGACAGGGCGGTGTTGGCCCACGGGCGCGCAGCGGCGGCCTGCGTCGGCTGGGCGACCGTTTCGGCCAGTACGGGCGTGGCCGACACAAGGATCGTCGAGGCCAGCAGAATTCCCGTCAACTTCATGGATTGGTTTCCTTTGGTTTTATTCGCCCGCGCACGCGGAATCCGCCTGCAGCAGGTTCAGGTTCGATGGTTTCGTTGATGCCGTAGGACAGCAGCCGACGAAGAAGCCGCACCGACTTGACCATTTCGCCGGGTTCTTCCGCCGTCAGTTCGGCGACCGACAGGCCGCGAATGGACCAGACGATCAGCCGCTTCATCACAGGCGGCACCGGAATGCCGGCGGCCTCCGCCACCATGTCCACGGCGATGAAGGAGTCCTTTTCGATGGCGATCTGCAGCGGCTTCAGGCGCCGGTTCAGTTCTTCATCGCTGCGTGCGCCCTGCAGCACTTCCAGCACAGCCACGCCTTCGGGCCGCGACAGCACCTTCCACATGACTTCGGGCAGAGACAGCAACCGTTCCTTGGGGTCGTCGAACGCCGCCAGCATCTCGCGATACAGGACCATTTCCTCGGCGTAGACGCTCTCCACCACGAACAGCATCATATCCACCTTGGTGGGGAACTGATGCAGCATTGCGCCCCGGCTGACCTTGGCGTCCGCAGCCACGGCCATAGTGGTCGTGGCGGAATATCCTCGCGAATACAGTGACTGGATCGCGGCTTCGAGCAGCCGGGCGCGGGTTTCGGCGCTGCGGCTTTCCTGGGTGCGGCGCGGCGGCTTGGTCTGGGTCAAGGTCGAAGATCTCCTGGCAGGCCCGCCCTCGCGAACCACCCGCAGTTATCCGGGAACGACCAGCGGATGTAACCCCGCAAGACCAGGCTGCAGAAAAAAGAGGACAACACGCCTGGAACTGACCAGCCGGACATCGAACGCCGCGCGCCGAAACCGTCTTCGAAGTGGTCGCCCCGCCTGCTCATCGCCTCACTTCGTCCTGCCGGTTCCACCACCCATATTCCCGACCCTATGGGCCGGATCAAAAACAGTCAATATTGTTTGTAACTTACTTTTTGGCGGCGGCGGCGACTGCTGATCGGTCGACGACAGGAAGGATCGGCACGGTCGAAAACTGAAGGCGACACCGATTATCGACATTCAGTCGACAGTCGCGAGTGATGCCGAACAACGCCTCGCCATCCTTCAACCGCACACGACGCGACTGACGGCGTTGATCTAAAAAAAGACGGGCCGGACACAGTCCGGCCCGTGCCCAAACCGGGCAGGCTCAGAAGCTTAGAATGCGACGGTCAGGTTCATGCCCACGGTGCGGAAAGCATTCGGGCTGATGACACGCTCATAACCGCCGACATTGGCGATGTAGAGCGACGGCACCGAGCCATAGAACATCTGATCCAGCAGGTTGCGGGCATACAGCCCCAGACGCCACGACCCGTCATCACGACCGAAACCAAGATTCACGTTCAGGATGCCGTGGGCGTCCACAACCGATTCCGGATCCCCCGTCAGGGCATAGGCGTCATCGCGCCACGACCAGTTTGCGCTGGCGTCGATTTGGAGGCCCGGCCCCACCGAACGCTCATAGTTCACGTTCAGATTATAGCTCCACTCCGGAGCATCCGCGAGGCGGTACCCGGCGAAGTTGGCTGCATAGGTGTCAACCGTTCCAGGCACGAGATAGCAGCCTTCCCCGACCGTCGGCGACTTGGGCTGCCCCGTGTAGCAGGCTCCCGTATAATCCTTGTAGGTCGCATCGCTGTAGGCCGCGCTGCCCCCCACCGTAAGGCCCTGCATAAGCCTCAACCTGGTTTCCAGTTCGACGCCGCGCGCCCGCATCAGCCCTGCATTTGTCAGACCCAGACGCGGCGTCGCCGATGTCAGATCCAGAGCCTGCGCCTGGAAGTCCGTGTAGTCAGCGGTGTAGATGGCGCCGTTCAGGATCATGCGATTGTTGAACAGGCTGGACTTGACGCCGATCTCGAAGCTCTCGACCGTTTCGGGCTTCACGCGCTGAACCACGCCGCTGACGGAGTCGATCGCCGGCCCCTTATAGCCCGTCGAATAGGTGCCATAGACCATCAGATTGCGGCTGGGTTCATACTGAAGACCGACACGGCCCGAAACATTGTCCGCAGTGACCTTGCCGTCATAGCCCGCCAATGTGCCGTAGCTGAAATAACCGGGCACAGGATTGACCTTCAACGAACCGGACGTGCTGTCATTCGTGTAGCGCAGACCGCCAATCAGCTTGAACGTATCCGTCAGGGCATAGGTCGCCTGACCATAGGCCGCATAGCTTTCTGTCGCCGAATGCTGCAGACGCTCGCCATAGATGACTGCGGGCGGAGAAGACGGATTACCGGTGACGAACTTCAGGAAGTCACCCTTCTGTGTCGTCCAGCCGTTGATGTCCGTCTTGAAGTAGAACAGGCCTGCGACGTACTCCAGACGATGTCCCGAGGGCGAGGCGATCCTGAATTCTTGGGTGAACTGGTTGTTGTCCATCCCGCCATCGCTGTTGTTGAAGATGTTGATCGGCGCGTGATCAATATCCGCCAACTGCGTCAGTTCCGACGTGCGGTAGGCCGTGATGGAGGTCAGCGTATAGTCGCCAAGGCTGTAGTTCGCCTGCAGCGAAACACCCTTCACGGTCGTATTCGACCGCCAGTCGCCATCGTCATAGGCCAGGTAGGTGTTCGGCCCCGGTTTGACCGCATAGCCGTCAAACAGAGCGTTGAAACGCGGGTTTACACCCAGTGTCTTGATGATGGGGGCGTCGCGGGCGAACCCCTCCTGATAATCAGCCGTCAGAACGAACGACAGGTCGTCATTGGGCCGCCATAACAGCTTGCCGCGAACACCCTTGTTTTCCCGATCGCCAATATGGCCGCCGCGGTTCACGTACGGGATGGCGCCGTCCTGAGACGTGTAGAAACCTGAGATGCGCGCAGCCGCAGTAGAGCCCAACGGCACATTGATCACGCCGCGCGCCATCTGCTCGTCGCGTTCGCCGTAAGACAGGCTGAGGTTGCCGGATGTCTCATCAAGGCGCGGATCGCGGCTGATGATCTGAATCACGCCCGCCGATGCGTTCTTGCCGAACAGGGTGCCCTGGGGCCCGCGCAGAACTTCAACCCGCTCAACATCGGCGAAACCGGTCGCGCCCGGGTCGCGCGGCAGGCCGATCACCACGCCATCGACCACCAGGCCAACCGTCTGCTCTACGCCGCCGTCAAAGGTCTGGGTGCCGACACCGCGCACCTGATAGCCGCCGCCGCTGGAGACGGCGTTGGTTGAGGAGAAGGTGACGTTCGGGGCCAGGTACTGAAGATCGGACACTTCCCGGAAGTTGGACTTTTCGAGCGTCTCGCCCGACACTGCCGTGACCGACACCGGCACGTCCTGCAGTCGTTGTTCACGGCGCGTCGCCGTCACCACGATCTCGCCCAATTGAGTGGCGTTTGCGCCCGCTGCATCCTGGGCGCTGGCTGGAAGAGCCATGGCCAGAACCGTCGCCACGCCTGACGCCGCCATCCAGGCCGCACGTCCGTATGATTTACGCATTTGTCCGTTCCCCTCGCATTATATTGCTTTTGTCGGTCGAGGCTCACGGCCCCGCCATGCCGGTTATAGTCAGCACTGCTTGGAAGTTATCGCAAGCACGATTTCGCGCCTGATCGACCTGATGACGGATGCGTGACTGCGAGAACACCAAAGCGGTATGGAAAAGGCCGATTACGGGCCAATTGGTATTAGTTCACCGCTGCGAGAAGCAGACGATCCATAATCGCGTAGGCGTCGCGGTTCGGATGGGTTCCGTCGACGCTGAGGGCGCCAGGAAGTCCGCCCCGCTCATTGGTCAGGGCGGCATGATAATCGACAAAGGCGACGCCCTGCTCGGCGGCGTAGGTCCGCAGCCAATCATTCAGGGCGACGATCTGATCCGCAGGCTTCACGCCAGGCCGCCAGAAGAACCGCTCAGCTGGAGGCAGCGCCCCCAGGACGACCTGGATTCCATTGGCGCGGGCCAGATCCACCATGCTCATGATCGTGTTCCTGTAGGCGTCAGGGCTGGTCAACCCGCCATTGCCCGCCACATCATTGGTGCCAGCCAGAATATGAACCACGCGCGGCCGCAGGGCGATGACATCGGCGCGGAACCGCACCAGCATCTGCGCGCTGGCCTGACCGCCGACGCCGCGCCCTACGATGCGTTTCTCTGCGAACAGGGCTTCATCCGCGCGCGCCCAGTTCTCAGTGATGGAATCCCCCATCATGACGACATCCGGCCGAACGCCCCCCGTCGCCAAGGCTGCATTGTCTTCACGATATACACACAGCCCGGCCCAGTCCGCCGCTTCCCGCGCCGTCTTGGCGGCGGCATAGGCTTGGTAATCCGGCTTCTGGGTCAGAGCCATGATTCCCGGCAGATTGACCGGGCCAGGTCGGATCATGGCCTCCTCCAGGTCGATGACCGGTTGAGGCTTTGGCGGCATGACGGGACAAGGATTGTCTATCATGCCGACAGCAGGCGCAGATGAAACCTCCTGCGCCTGCACACCGCCGCTGACCATCGCCATCATCAAAGCGACACCGGCGATCATCGACCTCATGGACGCGGGCTCACACTCGACACCAGCCGGTCGATAACCGGCGTCAGACCCACCAGCAGCAAGGCGGGGGGTTGCGGCACGCCCATCAGGATCTTGGCGGAAGACGACGAGGCCTCAGCCGCCTGGGCCTGTTTGGCCAGCAGGGCCCGAGCATTCTCGGTCCATGCCGCCGTTGGCCGCGCGCCACGCGTCTTCAGATCAATCGCCTCCAGCCCCACGACAGCCAGACGCGCAACCTCTTCGGAAATCGGCACCGCCTGCTCCAGGCTGTCCACCCCCTGCGCCGCCGCAACGAAACGCGGGTGGTTGTCGCGATATTTCTGCAGCGCGGTCCGCAACGGCCCCGCGGCGGCGGCATCACCCTTCGCCACAGCATCCGCCCAGACGGACAGGCGATAGATTTCCAGGCTGTCGGTACCGGCAATATCCACCGGGGCCGTAAAGCTGGGCAGGCGGATCGGTCGCCCGGTACGTACTGCCGCAAAGACCTCGGCCAGTCGCCCCATGTTGCGGACCGGAACGGTCACTTCGGAGAGGATTTCCACCGCCTCGGCGTCATGAGGCGCCAGACGAGCGGCCATTCGCTGACGACGTGTCAGGTCTTCCAGCCCCTGAATTCTGAGGGCTTCCTGAACCGGCACGGCGCGCCGCATGGCGTCCACGGGATCGCGCACGCTCTCCGGCGACCAGAAGCGTTCGGCCAGTAATGCAGCACGCGGCCAGAAGCGATGGTCCACCATTTCATCGGTCACAGCCTCGCTCCACAGCGGCGCCTCCGCCCCAAGGACGAGCGCCTTCTGATGATCGTTCAGCGGCACTTCAGGACCCGGCCCGACCTGTTCTTCCGGCTTGTCCAGCAGGGTCGCCGCCGTATCGAGCGGATCGCGCGAATAGTGGTCCAGCCCATCCCAGAGCAAATCCAGATAATAGCCAGCCGACACCACGGCGCGATTATTCTGGCCCGTGATGTGGCCCACGATGTGAGAACTTCTCCAGGCCTGGACGACCACGTCATCATCAATGGGCAGGTGCGCGACCTCTTCCCAGCCCATGGTCGTCTTACCAAGGCTGCGCACAATCTCGTTCACCTGGCGGAAGAAATGATCCTGCAGCGCCGCCGTATCCTCGTAACCATTGGCGGCCATATAGGCGACGATGTCAGGGTTAGCCGTCCAGGCCGTCGGCGCCACCTCATCTCCGCCCACATGGAAATAGGCGTCCGGGAAGAGCGGGATCATCTCCTCCAACAGTCCTTTGATGAAGGCGAAAGTTTCCGGTTTGGTCGGATCGACCGCCGCACGGAACATGGCCAGACGACTGGTTTCATCAAACGGCGCCGCCTTCAGCTCGGGATAGGCGATCATGATGGCGCCCGTATGGGCCGGCACATCCAACTCAGGCACCACCCGAATGCCCCGGTCCGCGGCATAGGCCACCAGTTCACGCACCTGCGCCTGAGTGTAATACTGACCATGCGACGAAATTTCGGTCAGACGCGGATAGCGCAGGCTTTCGATGCGAAAGCCTTCGTTGTCGCTGAAGTGGAAGTGAAGCACGTTCAGCTTCACGCGCTCCATGGCGTCGATCTGGCGCTTCAACGTGTCGAGTTCGACAAAGTGACGGGCCGTGTCGACCATCAGGCCGCGCCAGGGGAAACGGGGCGAGTCCTCGATCTGCGCGTAAGGCAGGACAAAACCTGCACCTTGCGCCTGAACCAGTTGGCGCAGCGTCGCCAGGCCACGCAGAACACCATCCTGCCCGGCAGCCGTCAAATGCACGCCGCCTTCCGTGACCTTCAGCGAATAGGCTTCCTTGGCCTCAAGCGTGCCTGCCGCCGGATCCGCCGACACCGCAATCACCAGAGCCGGTCCGTCGCTTGTCGGGGCAGCGCCCGTCAGCGCATTGATGTCAGTCTGGAAACGCGAAACGGCGCGCTGCAGCCGCGCATCCGAAAAGCCTTCGAAACGAACCGCGAACCGCCCTGTAATCGCCAGCGCCTGACCCTCAGCCGCATTCACCGTCGCTGACACCGGCAAGGGCATAAGCGCCGCCTCGCTCGCGTGCGCCGAAGCGCCCCCCAAGGACAGAACCGCCAGAATAGCCGCGCCGCTCGCACGCGTCGCCAAGCCTGCCAGTCTATTCATATGCCGCATCATCGCTCTCCCCTTGGACAATACCAATCCATCCATCAGCGGTATTGACACCAACACCAAGTGGACCACACAAGGATTTCTACATTTCCAGTCAGGATTGTCTAGATCATTGACATCAGCAGCCCAGAGACCCGTCATCTACCGATCCTCGACCGACCTTGGGCAACTGGGCGAAGGCGGGCCCCTGTACGTCCGACTGCAACGGCTCATACGCGCCGCCGTCAACGACAACCGGCTGGTCATCGGCGCCGCCCTGCCCAGCGAACGCGACCTGAGCGAGGCCTACAACCTGTCACGCGTGACTGTGCGCCGCGCCATCGACGAACTGGTGGATGACGGCTTCCTCAGTCGTCGGCGGGGTTCCGGCACTTTCGTCTCCGACACGGCGCCCCGCACCGAAAGGGTGGAGAAGAGTTTTTCGACCCTGTCTTCATTCTCGGAAGACATGCAGGCGCGTGACCGCCTGCCCGGCAGCCGATGGCTGGCGCGCGGATCAGGGTTTGTCACGCCTGAAGAGGCCTTGTCGTTCGGCCTGTCGCCCGGTTCGCCAGTGCACCGCTTCCGCCGTCTCAGGCTGGCGGACGGGGCACCGATGGCCATTGAGGCGTCAACGATCACCGGCTTCGCCCTGCCCGGCGTCGAGGCGGTCGGCGCGTCGCTCTACGACGCCCTCAGCGCCACAGGCTGCCGCCCCGTGCGCGCCCTGCAGCGCCTGCGCGCCGAGACGGCCGGCGACGAACGCGCCAAGCTGCTGGAGGTCGATGCAGGCCATGCAGGCCTGCTGATCGAACGCCGCGCCTTCCTGGCCGATGGACGACCCGTGGAGTTGACGCGCTCTTTCTACCGCGGCGACGCCTACGACATGGTCGCCGAGTTGGGCTTATAGGGGCGAAGATCGCGACACGATCATTCGCAGTTGGCAAACTCACCGACATGAACACTTGCCAACCGTGACCCGATCGACAGATCCCGCTGGCCGTTCGACGCCAAGGTCCGTGGGCCGTTGCGTTATGTGGTGACGGCGCGCAGCGTGGCGTGAAGCGCGCATACGTCGGACAGCAAAACGCCCCCGGCTTTTTGGGCTCGGGGGCGTTTTGGT